>OJMJ01000015.1_pt1 | contig 85723 bp, 68 predicted proteins | sample 1597181 | NCBI WGS metagenome assembly OJMJ01 (sample SAMEA2452126, study PRJEB22498) | human gut metagenome | biome: human feces; feature: human gut; material: feces | place: Australia | collected 2012
GCCTGTAGCTAGCGTTCATCCTGAGCCAGGATCAAACTCTCCATTGTAAAATATCTTTTGATAGATTACTCTATCCGTTTGTTGTCTGTTTTCAGGACGCTACCGAAAATATCCTTTATCCAAGAATTGAACGGTTGTTCTACCCAAATCTTCTACACTATATAATAATGTGGAAGTTTGCTCTTGTACTACTTCTCTGTCTATGTAAACCTTTCAAAGATCTCTATCTTTTGCCTACACCACACACATTCAACTAGCTCTTAACATCGTAGTTGTTAGGAGGTGAAAGCGTTTGCAAAGGTACAACTATTTTCGAAATCACCAAAACTTTCTTAGTTTTTTTATATCAAAAAGTATATTGTTTAACTTTCGTAAACAAGCAAAACAACGTACACATTATTATATATATACATATACGTACATTATATTAATATTTAAAGAGACCTATAAAAAGACATCTTCTATACTTCCTTTTTAGAAAAACTATAGAAAACATTAAACCCAAATCAGTAAAAATACAGATTTGGGTTTAATATATTCCTTATTTTATTCAAAAACATCTTCTATTTCTTCATTTCCATCCGAACGATTCTCTTTTTGACAAACATTAAAGTCATCTGGTATATTAAAATCGGAAGGAGAATATCCGAGAGAAGTATCCCTATACACCTTAATCATATAATACGCCCAGATAGGAAGAGCCATCGTGGCACCCTGTCCCATGTTCGTAGAGTCGAAATGGATATCACGATCTTCTCCACCAACCCAGCATCCACTAACGAGCTGAGGAGTAAAGCCTATAAACCATGCATCAGAGTTGCGGTTGGTAGTACCAGTCTTACCTCCGATTTGTCCCTGAAGATTATATTTGAATCTTACTCTTCTACCAGTACCCTCGTCAATAACCGCCATCAGTTCAACAAGCATTTTGTATGCACTTTCAGGACTAATAACCTCATTCATTCTAGGTTGGAACTTAGCTATAACATTCCCTTCATTATCTTCGATGCGAGTAACGAAGAGCGGAGCACAACGAATACCATTATTTGCAAATGCAGTATATGCACTCACCATTTCAGCTACCGACACCTCACAAGGTCCGAGACACAAAGCCATAGAAGGATGAATCTCAGGATTATTGATTCCAAAACCATGAAGCAATTCCACAAACTGGTTAGGATTGAGCTTACTCATCAGATAAGCAGATATCCAGTTATTAGAATTAGCAAGACCCCACTTCAGCGTAACCATTTCGCCATATCTCTTCCGACTAGTATTTCTTGGAGTCCAAGGTTGTCCTGCCACCATATACGTAGTCTGCACATTAGGTGCCAAATCGCATGGAGAGAATCCATTTTCCATAGCCAAAGAATATAGGAATGGTTTTATAGTAGAACCAACTTGGCGTCTACCTCCCATAGCCATATCGTATTGGAAATGCGAGAAGTTGATACCACCAACATAAGCCTTCACATATCCAGTTTGTGGCTCCATACTCATAAATCCTGTTCTGAGGAACGACTTATAATACCTGATAGAATCATAAGGAGTCATGATGGTATCTATATCACCATGATAAGTAAAGATTGTCATTTCCGTAGGCTTTCTGAATGAAGCAAAGATATCCTCGTCATCAAAACCAGCCGCCTTCATACCCCTATATCTATCGCTCTGCACCATAGAACGCTTCATAATCTGCGCCACCTGCTGTTTTGTTAGCTGTCCTGTAAATGGAGCATTTGGCTTACGCTTATTTTCCTTATCGAAGGCAGGCTGAAGGAATTTCACTACATGCCCATAGACAGCTTCTTCGGCATACTTTTGCATACGCGAATCAACAGTTGTATACACCTTCAAGCCATCGGTGTATATATTATAAGGCTGTCCATTCTTCTTAAAGTTCTTATTACACCAACCATACAAAGGGTCTGAAACCCAAGAGATTGAGTCGAGCACATACTGACGTTTATTCCACTCAGGATAATCTTCCTTTTCAGGACGCTTAGCCATGAGATATTGACGCAAAAACTCTCTGAAATAAACAGCAGAGCCATCCTTATGATCGGTACGATGGAAATCCAACTTCAACGAATCACCCTGCAATTTCTCACACTCACCAGAAGTCAAATAGCCCGCTTTCTCCATTTGTGCTAACACTACGTTGCGTCTATCCTTACAACGGTCAGGATATCTTACAGGATTAAACAACGAAGGGTTTTTACACAACCCAATCAACGTTGCCGATTCCAGAATCGTTAAATCCTTAGGCTCCTTATTAAAATATGTCTGAGCAGCTGTTTTTATACCAACGGCACCATGCAAGAAATCAAAATAATTAAGATATAGAGCTATAATCTCCTCTTTTGTAAAATATCGCTCAAGCTTAATTGCTATCACCCACTCTATAGGTTTTTGGAACAAGCGTTCAGCTGTCGATTTCACAGGATGTGAATATAACTGTTTTGCTAACTGCTGTGTAATGGTACTACCACCACCTGCACTTGTTTGTCCAAGAAGTCCTCTCTTTACCACGGCACGACCAACCGCATAGAAATCGATACCCGAATGCTCATAGAAACGAGCATCCTCAGTAGCCACAAGTGCATGAACGAGATGTGGCGACAGATTAGAATAAGCAACAGGAATTCGATTAGACTTATTAATATTCCAAGTTCCCAACACCTTACCATCAGCCGAATAAATCTGAGTGGCAAATCTGCTTATGGGATTCTGTAGGTCTTTCATGTCTGGCATGTAGCCAATCACACCATTCCATATCAAGCAAAAGACAACACCAACCACCACCACCGAAGTTGCCAATGTTACCCAAAGGAAGAGAATAAATTTCTTTCTCATAAATTCAATATATGATTATTTCAATATCTTATTATCAAATAGGTAAAGGACAAATATCATCATCCTAATTTATTTTATGGGCAAAAATACAACTTTTTATTTGAAATGACCTATACTTTGGAAAATAATATGTAACTTAGCACCGATTTTAAGTCAATCAACCAATACACAATATGGAAAAACATAATTTCGTGACTATTGCCGACCTTTCAAGAGAAGAAATCATGCATCTCATTGAAATGGCGCAAGAGTTTGAAAAGCATCCAAACAGAGAGTTATTAAAGGGTAAGGTAGTAGCTACTTTGTTTTTTGAGCCTTCTACCCGTACTCAGTTAAGTTTCCAAACAGCCGCCAACCGCCTTGGTGCAAGAGTCATCGGTTTCTCTGATGCCAAGACATCGAGCACCACAAAGGGTGAAACCCTTAAGGACACCATCCTTATGGTGAGCAACTATGCTGATGTCATAGCAATGCGCCACTATATAGAAGGAGCAGCACAATACGCAAGCGAGGTTGCGCCAATACCTATTGTTAATGCTGGCGATGGAGCTCACGAGCATCCATCACAATGTCTCTTGGACCTCTACTCTATCTACAAGACCCAAGGTACACTTGATAACCTCAACATCTATCTTGTTGGCGACCTTAAATATGGTAGAACCGTTCACTCTCTGATTACGGCAATGCGTCACTTCAATCCAACATTCCATTTCGTGGCACCAAAAGAGCTTGCAATGCCTAACGAATATAAGCTCTATTGCAAGGAACACGACATCAACTTCCAGGAGCACACAGCTTTCAATGAGAAAGTAATTGCCGACGCCGACATTATATATATGACGCGCGTACAGAAAGAGCGTTTCAGCGACCTTATGGAATATGAACGTGTGAAGAATGTATATATTCTGAAGAATGATATGCTCGACAACGTGAAAGAGAACATGAAGATTCTCCATCCGCTGCCACGAGTAAATGAGATTGCCTACGATGTTGACGACAATCCACATGCCTACTACATCCAGCAAGCCCAAAACGGACTCTATGCTCGCGAGGCCATATTCTGCCGTTGCCTTGGCATAAGCCTCGAAGACATCAAGAACGATAAAACCATTATAGAATAAACCCTTCTAACACGTTTTTATAATAATATGAGCAAGAAAGAACGTTTGGTTGCCGCCATTAAGAACGGCACCGTTATCGACCATATACCTGCCGACAAGACCTATCAGGTGGCAACACTCTTAGGATTAGACAAATTGGAAACGCCAGTCACCATCGGCAACAACTTTGCTTCTAAGAAGGTGAAGAACAAAGGTATCATCAAGGTTAGCGACAAATTCTTTACCAAAGAAGAAATCAGCCGTCTGTCAGTAGTAGCCCCAAATGTTGTGCTAAACATCATTCAAGACTACGAAGTAGTAGAGAAGAAGATGGTTGAAACCCCTAACGAGCTCAAAGGCATCGTGAAGTGCAACAACCCAAAATGCATAACCAACAACGAGCCTATGTCTACAATATTCAACTTCGTAGACAAAGAAAAAGGTATCGTAAAATGCCACTACTGCGATAAGGAGCAAGACATCACAAAGGTAGAACTTTGCTAACACAAACCAATATACACAGCGGATTTTGCTAACACTTTGCAAAGAATAAAGACTATACAGATAACAAATTATCGCTTTTATTTTGTCAATCCATAGTTTTCTATTACCTTTGCATCCGCATTCCTCACCCCCAGCCCACTCATCAAGAGCGGACAAAGAAGTTAAATAAAACAATTAACCTCACTTAATAAAAATACAACCGCAACAATGAAAAGAGACCAAGAGATTTTCGATCTTATCGAAAGAGAACATCAGCGACAGCTCAAAGGTATGGAGCTTATTGCTTCAGAAAACTTTGTTAGTGATGAAGTGATGCAAGCCATGGGCAGCTATTTGACAAACAAATATGCTGAAGGTCTTCCTGGCAAACGTTATTATGGTGGTTGCCAAGTAGTAGACCAAGTAGAAGACCTTGCTCGCGAAAGAGTAAAGAAACTATTTGGTGCTGAATTTGCCAACGTGCAGCCACACTCTGGAGCCCAGGCCAACGCAGCAGTATTGCTCGCAGTACTCAAGCCAGGCGACACCTTCATGGGATTGAATCTTGATCACGGCGGCCATCTCTCTCATGGTAGCCTTGTCAACACATCCGGTATTCTCTACAAGCCTGTTGGCTACAACCTCAACAAAGAGACAGGTCGTGTAGACTACGACGAGATGGAGCGCCTGGCATTGGAACACAAGCCAAAGCTCATCATTGGTGGCGGTTCAGCATATAGCCGTGAATGGGACTATAAGAGAATGCGTCAGATTGCCGACGAGGTAGGAGCATTGCTCATGATAGACATGGCTCACCCAGCAGGTCTTATCGCAGCAGGCTTGCTCGACAACCCTGTTAAATATGCACACATCGTAACTTCTACCACTCACAAGACTCTACGTGGTCCTCGTGGCGGTATAATCCTCATGGGCAAAGACTTCGAGAACCCTTGGGGTCTCACCACAAAGAAGGGTGAACCAAAGATGATGAGCATGTTGCTGAACTCAGCTGTATTCCCAGGTACACAGGGTGGTCCATTGGAGCATGTCATCGCAGCTAAGGCAGTAGGATTTGGTGAAAACCTCCTCCCATCTTGGAAGGAATATGCTACACAGGTCAAGAAGAATGCAGCCGTATTGGCACAGAACTTGGTAGACCGCGGTTTCTCTATCGTTAGTGGCGGTACCGATAACCACTCTATGCTCGTAGACCTCAGAAGCAAATACCCAGACCTCACAGGTAAGGTTGCAGAGAATGCACTTGTAGCTGCCGACATTACAGTAAACAAGAACATGGTGCCATTCGATTCGCGTAGCGCATTCCAGACCAGCGGTATCCGTCTCGGAACAGCAGCCATGACCACACGTGGTGCTAAGGAAGATATGATGGTATTGATAGCTGAACTCATCGAGGAAGTATTGAATGCTCCAGAAGACGAGAAGGTTATTGCCAACGTACGTGCTAAGGTCAACGAGACAATGAAGGATTATCCTTTGTTCGCATACTAAAACACATTATTATATTTTCAACAGTCGTCTCCCGACAAGGCTTATGGATTATTCCATATCCCTTATCGGGGGATTTTTGTAGATAGCAACACCAATTATGACACAAACTAAAAACGATTCTGATATAGTTTATCACAACATCATCACCCGAACTTCCGTTCGCTCATATCAGGACAAGCCTGTAGAAGACAGCAAAATCGAGAAACTTCTACGAGCAGGCATGGCAGCTCCATCAGCTGTCAATATCCAGCCATGGCATTTCATTGTTGTGAAAAACAAGGCTACATTAGAGAAAATAGCAGAAATCACACCTAACGCCGGAATGGCTAAAGAAGCGCCTTTAGCGATAGTTGTTTGTGGCGACATGCGCAACGAGAGCAACGACCTAGTTCGCGAATTCTGGGTGCAAGATGCATCAGCAGCAACCCAAAACATCCTATTAGCAGCCCACGCCATGGAATTAGGAGCTGTATGGACAGGCACCTACCCTGCCCAAAATCGTTGTGAAGCAATATCCCAACTTTTCAATCTTCCAAGTTCCATCATCCCATTCTCAACAATAGTCATTGGCTACCCAAAAGAAACGCAGCAGCCTAAAGACAAATGGAAAGAAGAGAACATATCTTACGGAGTATTCGGTGAGTAAATAAGGACGAAAGAGAATAACTAAATTTGGATAGCTATATTCGCCTTTCGTTCAGCCTAGGCTGAACGGTAAACGAAACTATATTACTTTGCAAAGTAAGTTAACTTCTATTATCGTTCAGCCCAGGTTGAACGATAATAGCATTAAGCTTATATAAGTCATAGTATTATTTATATCCAGAGAATAAGACAGAATGTTTATCGATTGCAGTCTTATTTCAAGTAGTTTATATGCCTTATAAAATTAAGGATATTAGTTAAATAGCCTCGCGAAATATCAAATCTTATAAAAAATGTTGGGCAATTAGATTATTATATTTACATTTGCAGCATACAAAAATAGATTATAGACCATAGAATATGAGGACAGCAATAATAACAGCATTATTGGCTTGTGCACATTTGGTATGCCATGCACAAGCAGAGCAAACCTTTAAGGGAACTTTTGATAACAAGGAATACAACATATACTTGAAGATAAACCTTTACGACAAGAATATCATTGTGCCGCAGCAAGAGATTTTTGGCGAAGTAGATGGATTTGTTGGCGACTACAAGGATTCACGTAAATGGCTCATTACAGGTTCTAAACTCAACAAGAGTGGCAACGCTACGCTCAGCATCATCAACGACTATGGTAGCGAAGACCTTACGGCAACGCTTACGGTTGTAAACGATAGCACCTTGCAGCTTACTCAAGATGACGGTAGCACAATGAAGATAGCCCGAAACCGCAAATGGCAGAAGTTGCCAGGCAAGCTGATATTTACAAAAAAGAAATAGTATGAAGCCTTGTTTCCCAATAATATAATAGAAGGCTTCTTAAATGAATCTTATAATAAAACAACATTGGCGATACGATGAACTACCATATCGCCAATGTTGTTTTTTATTCTATCACCGCCCAAAAGCTTTCTGGAAGGCTGATGTTATTAATGGCCTTTGCCGTTTCAAATAATGGAGCAATATCTTCGGGCTCGAAGCCTGCAATGCCACATCCTATTGGAGTAACCAAGAAATGCTTTTCGGGATTAGCTTTGGCAAAGGCTATAAAGTCGTCGACGTATGGACGGATAGTTTCTACCCCACCCTGCATGGTTGGAATGGCATAGCTCTGCCCTTGCAAACCAACACCTTTGCCCAATACTGCACCAAAACGCAGATGAGCTACACGAGCAGCACCACCTCCGTGCATACCTGCAAGATTGCTACCAAAAACAAATACTTCATTATACTTAAGAGTGTCTATCCACTCTGGGGTGATTCTTCCTTGTTTCATATTATCCATATTATTAAACTCTGAAGGTTCTGCGAAGTCGGCATCGATAGACATCTTTGCCATACAAGGCATGCAATTCTTAGCATCCATAGTAGCATATACAGAAGATTCGTATTCTGAAGCCACGAAATATCGCTTGAAATATGGTATTACCACATCGTGCATCATCCTATTGTAACGCTGAGTTATAGCAGAAGGAGTCATACCCATTTGCTCAGCAACTTCTTTACTCTTGAAGCCTTCAATAAAAAGCATCCTCAGGATAATGGAATTCCTATTGTCGCGCCCATAGTATTCATGGCAAATCTCGTTGATAGTACTAATAAACTCATGCTTAAATTCATCATTAGCAACATCTATGTGCGATGACGGTTTCTCTTGATGAGCCTCGAAACTATCAAAGAGATGCTCTTTTTCAACACCCTTCAGTCTATCGAGCAACAAATAACGGAATCCGTTAACCATCCATGTTTTGAGCGACATCGAAGATTTACGATCCTCTAAAGGTTTGAAATCATGCTCTATGAGATAAAGATAGTATTCATGAGCCAAAGTAAAGAAGTCCATGCCAGGCTTTGTGCGCAATCCATATCGCTTATCGTAGATGCAATATGCTATACGGCAATAGCCATAGAAATACTCCCTCACAATGGTTGAGTTAGCATCCTTAAAGCCTTGCAATATCTCGTTGTCTGACAAATGCAGCACATCAACATTCTGTGATGCTCTGAACATTTCCGCTAAATCTTTGTCTTTAGTCATACCATTATTATATTACTCCATGCAAATATAAAACTTTTATTTGAATTATAGAAGAAATATTATATTTTCAGCATTTATTATTATTTCTCCAAAACAAAGATTACCAAAAGGGTTGATACCTCGTGAGAAGTGTCAGCCCTAATTTATTTTACTTGCAAAAGTTTTACCGGACTGCAATAATAAAAAACAAAAAGGGTTCACATCTTGGATGATGTGAACCCTTATTATTTTGTTATTCATTCAATCAGCTTATTAGTACAAAGCTGCTGCATAAATCCATGTATATACGCCACTTACGATACCGAACAATACTACGCCAAGTGTACACAAAGCGAGAGCCAACTTAGTCTCTGGCTTAGAAACGAACTTAGCAATAGGCTTCTCACTTGGCTTGATATACATAGCCTTAACAATGAGAAGATAGTAGTAGAGGCTTATCACGGTGTTTACCAATGCGATGAACACTACAACATAGGTAACGATACCCATTGTGGTGTCGATGGTATAATCGTTGAGGGATGCCATGAAGATGAAGAACTTCGAGAACATACCTGCAAATGGAGGAATACCACCAAGTGAGAACAAAGCCAATGTCATAAGGAATGACAAATGAGGATTTGTCTTGTAGAGTCCGTCGTAGTCGCTGATGTTAACGGCCTTAGCATCGTGGTTCTCGATAACTGCGATGATACCAAAAACAGCGAGGTTGGCTACGATGTAGATGAGTACATAGTAAGACAAAGCTGTGGTAGCATAAGCAGATGGTGAGAGCAGAGCCAACATGATGTATCCAGCCTGTGAGATAGAACTGAAAGCCATGAAGCGCTTGATGTTCTCCTGGCGGATGGCAAAGAGGTTGGCTACTGTGATAGACAACACGATGATGATGCAGAGCATTGGATGCCAGAATGTGATGATGTTGGCAAAAACCTTTGTGAGAATAGTAAGAGCAGCAAAAGCAGCTGCACCCTTAGAGATAACACTGAGGTAACCAGCAACAACAGAAGGAGCACCCTGATATGTATCGGCAGTCCAGAAGTGGAAAGGAACAAGCGAAAGCTTGAAAGCCAAACCGCTAAAGAAGAATACCAAACCAGCAATGGTTAGAGGAGTTGCTGTGATGTTGTTGGCAACATTATCGAAATAGAGGTTGCCGAGAGCACCATAGAGCATACTCAAACCATAGATCATTACACCACTTGAGAAAGTAGCTGTGAGGATGAACTTTGCACCAGCCTCTGCACATTCATTCTTCCACTTGTCGAAAGCAACGAGGCATGCCATAGGCACACTTGCCATTTCCAAACCAAGGAAGAAGAGGAGGAAGTGGTTGGCACTAACCATCACATTCATACCAAGTAATGTAGAAAGAACCAAGAGATAGAACTCGCCCTGGAACTTACTACGGTTTTCATCGTTGAGCCATTCCTTAGCCTGAAGGCAAACGATAAGTGTACCGAAAGCAAGGATAGACTTGATAACGCTGATAGAAGGAGTGGTATGATACATACCTCCGAACGCTGAGTCGCTAACACCTACGCTGATGGTGAATGCTACATGAGCAAGCAACAAAGCGCAGACAAGTGTGTTCAACCAACCACGATAACGCTTGTTTGCTGTTATGAAGTCAGCCACAAACACTATTACCATAAGAAGCACGAGGCTAACTTCTGGTATCATATTCAAAAATTGACTGTAATCTATTTGCATGATTTCTATAATGTTATAGCGTTAAAGTGATACGTAAGTTGAATAAAGACCTATGTGCTTGATGATAGGACCGACTGCATTGGTGATGATGTTCTGTGCCCACATTGGAGCAAGACCAAGACCAGCTACGCAAGCGATAAGTCCGATTACAGCAACACGCTCATCCCATGTAGCATCGTGAAGTTCGAGGAACTTAGGATTAGCAACCTTCTCAAACAATATCTTACCAACTACACGGAGAATGTAGACAGCAGTGATAACGATTGAAGTACAAGCAATGATGGTGCAAGTACGACGGAAGGTATCGCCATTTTCGAATGAACCTACGAAGATGTTCATCTCGGCTACGAAACCTGAGAAGCCTGGCAAACCAAGGTTAGCAAGACCTGCGATAACATAACCTACAGAGAGGAATGGTATAATCTGCATCAAACCACCGAGGTAGCGAACGTCGCGAGTACCAGCACGATGATAGATCATACCGATAACGGCGAAGAACAATGCTGTCATCAAACCGTGAGAAAGCATCTGAAGAACCGCACCTGTGATAGCTGTCTGGGTAGACATCAAGAGTGCGAACAATACCATACCACAGTGAGAAACTGAAGAGTAAGCATTGATGTACTTAAGGTCGGTCTGTACACATGCAGACAAAGCACCATATACTACAGAGATAGTAGTAAGGATAAGGAATACAGGAGCCCACATATCGAGAGCATCTGGCATGAGATACATAGCGATACGGAAGCAACCATAACCACCAAGCTTCATCAATACACCTGCATGGAGCATAGATACTGCTGTAGGCGCACTAGCGTGACCATCAGGAGACCATGTATGGAATGGGAACAAAGCACCAAGAACACCGAAACCGATGAAGATGAGTGGGAAGAACACATTCTGAACCTGTACAGGAATATTGTGCATAGCAGCAATCTCATTGATATCCATAGTGGTAGCACCGCTATAGAAATAGATTGCAAGGATACCGATGATAAGCAAAGCAGAACCTCCCATAAGCATCAAGGTAAGCTTCATTGCTGAGTATTCCTTAGCACCACTACCCCATACACCAATCAAGAGGTACATTGGGATAAGAGCAACCTCATAGAACATGAACATAGTGAACAAGTCCTTAGAGATAAAGAATCCGAACACACCAGTAGAAAGGAGTACGAACCAAAGGAAGTATTCCTTCTTCATAGGCTGCATCTGCCAAGAAGCAAAAGTACCTGTGAAGACGATGATGCCAGAAAGCAATATCATTACAACAGAGATACCATCAACGCCAGTAGCGAAGTTGATATGGAAAGGTTGGAACCAAGGGATGGTGTCGCCAAGAATCATTGGATACTGATCAGCAGGCATAACCTCTCTTGTGGCAACGAAATCGAATACGAGATAAATGGACAAGCCAAGCAAAGCTGTAGCACCTGCCACCATCACGCCACGCACCTGATTATCGTTCTTGGCCAACCAAAGGCCGAAGAGCATCAGTACGGGAATTACTACAAATAATGTTAGATATGTCATTGTTGTCTATTCTTTTAAATCAAACAAAGTAGTATTAACGTTAGGGCTACAGTGCCAGTAAGGAACCAAACAGCATAAGATCTTACATCGCCACTCTGCCATGGACGTAGAGATTCACCAGCCTCGTTAGCACCCCAAGCCATGAAGTTGAATGTGCCGTCAACACAATGACGGTCGAACCATGCGATAGGAGTAGACAAGCAACGGAAGATGAACTTATGTGTGATGAACATATAAACCTCGTCCATATAGAAACGCTTGTAAGCAGCACGATGCAAACGTGGCATCAGGCTATAAAGCTTGTCGGCGATAGGCTGCTTTTCACCTTTATATATATAGGTAGCCAAGCAGATGCTGATGATAGCGATGATAGTGCTGGTGAGAGCCACCTGTGTATCGAAGTGGATTGTATAGTCGGTACCTGTAGCGGTAACAAAGCTACCGAAGCTACCACCCCATCCAAGGAATCCACCAAGTGTGGTGTAGATACCAACACCAACGGTGATAACACAGAGTACTATCAAAGGAATAGTCATTGTCAATGGAGCCTCATGTGGAGTGTGTGCAGCATGAAGTTCCTTGTTCTCTGTACCCCAGAAGATACCGTAGTACAAACGGAACATATAGAAAGCTGTCATAGCAGCAACACCTGACATAATCCATCCTACTACTGGGCTATAAGCGAAGCAAGCTGTGATAATCTCATCCTTAGAGCTGAAGCCTGAGAAGAATGGGATACCAGCGATGGCAAGACAAGAGATGAGGAATGTGGCATGTGTGATAGGCATATACTTGCGCAAGCCACCCATTGCTGACATCTCGTTAGAGTGAACGGCATGGATGATACAACCAGCACCGAGGAACAAACAAGCCTTGAACATGGCGTGTGTGAAGAGATGGAACATAGAAGCCATGTAGCCAAGTGAACCGTGGTTGTCGATAACAGCCTCGTGACCAGGCATACAAACTCCGAGTGCTACCATCATGAAAGCAATCTGAGAGATTGTAGAGAATGCCAACACACGCTTGATATCGCTCTGCGCACAAGCTACTGCAGCTGCATAGAAAGCGGTGAAGACACCAATATACACAACAATGCTCATCTGACCAGGAGCATACTCAATCCACAATGGGAACAAGCGAGCAATCTGGAACACACCAGCTACAACCATGGTAGCAGCGTGGATGAGGGCGCTGACAGGAGTAGGACCTTCCATAGCATCTGGCAACCAGATGTGCAATGGGAACATAGCACTCTTACCTGCACCACCAATGAACATCAATACCAAAGCGGTAGGGATGATGAAGCCACCTGCAGCAACAGCCTTAGCAGCATCTACTGTGATGAACGAAGCTGTACCTGCAGCCATCTGGAGGTTGTCTACGAATGAGAAGCTGAACGACTCTGTGTAGTAACCAAAGATGAGAATACCAATGAGGAAGAACAAGTCGGCAAAGCGGGTTACGATAAACGCCTTCTTAGAAGCTGCAACAGCTGCATGCAAAGGATAGTAGAAACCAATGAGCAGGTATGAGCTTACACCCACGAGCTCCCAGAAGAGATACATCTGGAAGATGTTGGTAGCGAGAACCAAACCGAGCATTGACATGGTGAAGAGAGAAAGGAAAGCATAGTAGCGCTGGAAGCCCTTCTCGCCGTGCATATATCCGAAAGAATATATGTGTACCATCAAGCTGACTGTAGAAATCACTATGAGCATCATTACCGAAATAGGATCGAGCATGATGCCAAGGTCGAAATGCAATGCGCCAAACTTCATCCATGTGAAGTTGTAAGGCACGATGGTAGCAAATGCCCCATCGGCACAGCGGTCGGCAGTGAAATATCCGAATGCTGTAATATACGACAGGATGGTGACAATACCCAACGATGTAGTACCGATGAGACCAGCCACCTTATGTGACATCTTCATGCCTGCCAATCCCAAGATAAGGAATGAGAGCATAGGCAGAAGAAGTATCAGAAATGCATAACTGTAATCCATTGTCTATTAGAATTTCATGTTTTGGATACTGTCTACCTTATCGCTATGGAAGTGACGATAGACGTTGATGATAATGGCGATGGCAACAGCGGTCTCGGCTGCACTAACACCTATAGAGAATAAGGTGAAGAAGAAACCATCGAGCTGTCCTGGATAAAGGAAGCGGTTGAAGACAGCGAAGTTAAGGTCGGCAGCATTGAGTACCAACTCAACAGAAATGAGCATGGCAACCAAATTGCGACGTGTAACGAAACCGAACACACCGATAAAGAACAGCAGTGCGCTAAGCACCAACAAACAACTTACAGGAATCATTCGTTACCTCCTTTTCTAGCTATCATGATACCACCAATAATGCAAGCGAGCAAGAAGAGAGATATGAACTCGAAAGGCAATACATATCCGTCTACACCTGATGAGAGAAGCTGAGTACCAATAGCCTCAATCTTAACCTCACCATCGCTTGCATACTTTTCTACAAATACATTCTTCAAGAAGATGCCTGCTACAGTAGCCAAACCTACTACTGAAAGTAGCAAGCCTGATACTATGCGAGAACCATTGATACGCTCAGTGATACCCTGCAAAGCATTCTTTGAAACGAGCTGGATGGCAAAGACATACATCATTGTGATACCACCTGCATATACACTAATCTGGGCAGCACCCAAGAAGGTATAGTCGAGGAGGAAGTATATGCCAGCCACACCAAAGAGTACGAACAACAGGAATGTTGCCGCACGCATGATGCTCTTTGTCAATACGCACATCACGGCTGAACCAAGGATGATTACAGCCAAGATGCAAAACATTACTAAATTTGCCATAATCTGTTATTACTTGGTTTTAGTGTTAAACTTACCGATTGTTATTGGCGCACCACCCTCGATGAGGTTAGGAAGCGAACCACCCTTGTAAACCTCTTTGTCGAGATGCAGAACCAATTTACTGCGATCGAAGACAGCATTCTCGAAATCATTAACGAACTCAATGGCACCGAAGTTACATGCGTTGACACACAATTGGCAGAACATGCAGTCGCCAAGGTCGTACTGATAGTCGTCGAGTTTCTTCTTCTTACGTCCAGTCTCTGGATCTTCCTCCATGTGAGACAAAATCTTGATAGAGCCATTAGGACATGACTTCTCGCACAAAGTACAAGCAGTACACTTGTAGCTTTCATCTTCGTTGCGAGTGAAGACAAGGCGTCCGCGGTGGCGCTGGGCAACATGGAGAGTTGTCTTACGGTTTTCAGGGTACTGCTCAGTGCTCTTTGCTGTGAAGTACTCACGAAGAGTGGTCTTCAAACCAACGGCAAGAGTCTTGATAGCAGAACCAACTTCACCGAAATATGATTCTTTATTTTCCATTACTATGTCTTATTATAGCTAATAATTAAAATGTAAGGCCCAAAGCCACACAAACAGATGTGAGAACCAATACGCAGAGCATGAATGGCATGATGTACTTCCACTCAAGCTTCAAGATCTGGTCTACGCGCAGACGTGGGAATGTCCAGCGTACCCACATGAGGAGCCATACTACGAAGAAAGTCTTACCGAAGAACCAGATGAAACCGGGGATAAGGTTCATGAGGTTGTCGAAAGCCTCGATACCGATATTCAAAGGAGCCCATCCACCAAGGAACAAGCCACTTGCAATACCAGAGATTACAAAGAGGTTGAGGTATTCTGCCAAATAGTAGAAACCGAAGCCCATACCAGAATACTCGGTATGATAACCAGCGGTAAGCTCACTCTCAGCCTCAGCCAAGTCGAAAGGACCACGGTTAGCCTCTGCATTACCAGCTACGAGGAATGCCAAGAAAGCGAGGATGGCAGGAATATGACCCTGAATGATGAGCCATTTCCAAGGACCAGTCTGTGCTGTTACGATTTCGCTCAGCTGCATAGAACCTGTCATGATAACAACGCAGATGAGGCAGAGGCACAATGACATCTCGTAAGAAATCATCTGTACAGCACCACGCATAGCAGAGACAACAGAATACTTGTTGTTAGAACCCCATCCTGCAAGGAAGATACCAAGCACGCCGATAGAGCTGATGGCAGTAAGAAGGAACACACCTACATTGAAGTCGAGCACGTGCATGCCCTTGTTCCAAGGAAGGAATGAGAATGTTCCGACAGAAGCTGCAATCACGAGGAATGGAGCCAAGAAATAAAGGAACTTGTCTGCCTTGTCGACGGTAAAGATCTCCTTGATGAGCATCTTCAATACATCGGCAAACACCTGGAGTGTACCCCAAGGACCTACGCGGACAGGACCGATACGGCACTGGAAATAGGCGCAAACCTTACGTTCCATGAAGATAAGCACGATAGCGATAAGAGCGTAGGCAACGAGAATGCCAACACCTACGAGCACGCACTCTATCAGGATAGTCCAGAAGTCGCCCAGCCCTAAGGTCTGACGCAACAAGCAGTCAATCCAATTAGAAACTATACTGAAATCAAACATTTGTTTAATTCTTAAATTAATGATTATAAAAAATATTATCGCTTATCGGTCGATGTCTGGAATCACGAAGTCGAGAGCTGCACCAACGGTGATAAGGTCGGCAATCTTAGAACCTCTCAACATTTCATCCATACATGCAACATGGCTCAATCCCATTGGGCGGAGCTTCAAACGGTAAGGACTCTTGTCGCCCTTGCTGTCGATGAAGGCACCAATCTCACCACGTGCACCCTCGCAAGAGAAATACCACTGTCCCTCAGGAAGCTTGATGATAGGCTTCTGCTTGATGTAGAATTCTCCCTCTGGGATATTGTCGATGAGTTGCTCAATGATATTAAGACTCTGATAGATTTCGTCTACACGGTTCAAGTAGCGAGCCATGCTATCACAAGAGTTGCGAGTAATCTGCTTAAACTCTACCTTATCGTAAACATCATAAGGATGGTTCTTGCGGACATCATTCTCCCAACCGCTTGCACGACCAGAGCATCCTGTAACACCATAGCTAATAATGTTTTCAGCATCCATCACTCCAACATTGCAGAAACGCTTGCGAGTGATTACATTGTCGCCGAATACATCCATATACTCCTGTACCATAGGACGGAGGTATGCGATGAGGTCCTTAACATTCTTTACAAAGTTAGGATCGATATCAGCCTGGAGTCCACCTATACGATAATAGTTTTGGATAAGACGACCACCAGTAGTTTCCTCCATTACGTTCAACACGTGCTCACGATCGCGCATGCTGTAGAGGAATGCTGTCAAAGCACCGAGGTCCTGGGCACAGCAACCGAGATACAACAAGTGAGAATCGATACGCTGGAGCTCATCCATAATCGTGCGTACATATTTAATACGGTCAGAGAGCTCTACACCCAAAGCTTCCTCGATAACGCCAACCAAAGCATGACGGTTCATCATAGCGCTGAGGTAGTCCATACGATCGGTAAGAGCGAGAGTTTGAGGATATGTATACTCCTCGCACATCTTCTCAATACCACGATGAATATAACCGAGGTGTGGATAGATACGCTTGATAATCTCACCATCGAGAGCAGTCTCAAGACGAAGCACACCATGAGTAGAAGGGTGCTGAGGACCAATGTTTACAACATAGTCGCCATCTGCAAAGAGAGGATTCTTCTTCTCAACGAGCTTACCGTTAGCATCAAGTGAATACTGATAGCCGAAGTCTACCTCAACATCATCCTGTGTGGTATACACATTATCTGCAGGATTGTAGTTCTTGCGGAAAGGATAACCCTTGAAGTCGTTACGGAGATAAAGACGACGCATGTCTGGATGACCCAAGAACTTGATGCCATAGAAATCGTAAACCTCACGCTCAAGCAAGTTTGCAATCTTCCAAAGGTTGCAAACTGTAGGAATAACATATTCCTCGCCCACCTTCTTGGCCATCTGTTTTACGCTGATGCGCTCGTGAGTCTTGGTATTCTCAAGGATATAGATACATCCAAGTCCTTCTTCGCCGAAGTCCTCGCCAATGATAGTAACAAGGTAGTCGAAATGCTTCTCATCATGAAGAGAAGTCATCTCTGCGGCAAAGTTATCAAAACCGAATTCTTTATGTTCTAATTTCATTTTCTACCTTATTATTTATTATTATTGTCTTCTGTTGAAGTTTTAGTCTCTTGAGCTTTAAGCTGGTCAAGAACCTTACCAAGATTCTCTACCTGCTCAGCAGTAGGAGCCTTATCTACAACAATAGTTTCCTTCTTTGCAGCTGGTGCTGGCTTAGCAACAGGCTTTGCAGCAACAGGCTTTGGAGTAGGACGATAAGAAGCAGCACGCTTCTCCTTTGTCTCATCAACAGAGATACCGAGTTTGTCTTCGAATATCAACTCCTCATTACTCTTACCGAGCAAGCGTTCTTCAGCATTCTGCTTGTGGTTAACACCACCGAAGAATTTCTCTACCTTTACCTTACGCTGCAACTGCATCATACCATAGAGGATAGCCTCTGGACGTGGAGGACAGCCTGGAATGTAGACATCAACAGGGATAATTTCGTCGATACCCTTAACAACATGGTAGCTACTCTTGAATGGACCACCAGAAATAGCACATCCACCAACGGCTACAACATACTTAGGCTCAGCCATCTCATCATAAAGACGCTTCAAAGCAGGAGCCATCTTATTTGTAATAGTACCGGCACACATGATAAGGTCTGCCTGACGTGGAGAGTTACGTGTTACCTCGAAACCGAAGCGAGAAAAGTCGTAACGTGCGCAACCAACAGCCATAAACTCGATACCACAACAAGAGGTAGCGAAGGTCAATGACCAAAGTGAGTTACTGCGACCCCAGTTGATAAGCTGGTCGAGATTACCAAGAACGAGATTTACACCACCATCGTTCAAATCATTGGCCATCTTCTCAAGAGTGTCGTTGTCTTTCCATTCATCATAAGGAAAGGCTTTGATACTTGGCTTTCTTACTTCCATTCCAATGCTCCTTTCCGCCATGCATAAGCAAGGCCTAAAATCAATACCAACAGGAAGAAGCCTACACTAACGAGAGCGGCTACTCCACACTGCTTAACAACAACTGCCCATGGATATAGGAACACAGTCTCGATGTCGAAAATCAGGAAAAGGATAGCAAAGAGGTAGTAACCAATATGCACGTGCATCCATGATGAGCCACGTGTAGGAATACCACACTCAAAAGGTTGTCCCTTTACCGGATTGTACGAACGAGGTCCTATCAACTTGGCTACGACATAAGCGCCAACAACCAAGACGACAGCCGTCAACAAAACGGTGACAAATAAATAGAAATACATAAAAAAAATATAACGTTATTTAGATTATTTTCATAAGCCTACAGGCTGCTTGTTTTAAAACAGTTGCAAAGGTACGAATATATTTTGAATTAATAGACAACAATTAACAAAAAAAACTTGCCTTTTTCACAACTATTTAACGGAGCAAACCACACATACAAAAGCATAGTGATAAAATATACGAAATGCATATTACACTAAGTTTTAAAAAGAGATCCTTTTTTATCAAATATAGCTATAAAGAAACAGAGTGCCATAAATATGACACTCTGATATATTCTATTTTTAAAAAAACAATTATTGCAAATTTAAAAAAACAATTATTGCAAATGAAATTTCATCAAACCACGAACTGGGCGATGCACTATCTTGCCAAACATCAAACCTTCTGCATCGATTGCTTTATAAAGTTGTACTGCAAAAGCATTGGCAACACCACCAACAAAGTTAACAGGAAGATCAGGACGACGATAAGGAACTACATTAAGACGAAGAAAATCACGGAATGAATCAACAACCATTTGTTCTAATTCAGGATATCTTAATACTCGCTGACTGATAAAAGGAACTATTGAGGCTAAATAGCGATTTGGCATAGGTTGACGATATACTTTATCGATAATCTCAGAATATGTTAGTCCGCTCCATGCAAGATATTCTGTTCTTAATCCATGATCAAGCCAACTCTTAAAGATTCCATTTAGAAAATGTTTACCCAGCACAGCACCACTACCCTCGTCGCCAAGAATATAGCCAAGTGGAGGCGTATTTTGAACTATTTCCTTACCATCAAAAAGACAAGAATTAGCACCTGTACCGAGAATACAAGCAATGCCAGGCTCTATACCACAAGTAGCCCTAGCAGCCCCTAATAAATCGTTGTAAACATGGAAGTTAACATTATATTCAGAAAAAGCTTCTTCAAGGATGGCTTTCAAAGGTTGCACAAGTTCCTTAATACAACCGCTACCATAGAAATAAGCATTAATATGCTTTTCTGACGAACACTGACTCAGAGTCTGACAGAATGTAGTATCCACAAACAATTGCTTGCGAACTATTTCTACAATAACATCAGAAGATTGATGAACCGGACTAATACCTTGAGTAGTAACATTACTCAACACAAAGCCATCTTCAACAATACACCAATCAGCTTTGGTGCTTCCACTATCTACAATTATAACCATTTTCCTGTATTTTAGTGCAAATTTAAGGAATATATTTCTAAATATCCCACATTTTATGTAATTTTGCATATTAAGATAATAAAAAAGCCAAAACAAAGGAAAAATTTAGAATAAATATCCAAATGAAAAAAAGAATATATATAATGTTAGTATTGGCATTGATGATTGTTTTGCCCTCTCATGCCGTACTGAAGGAGAAGAATATTGAAAACACTTTATCGCTTCTCAGACTGGAGCTTACAAACTACAGAACCGAACTAGAACGCCAATCTGGATTGATGAAGGCTCAGCAAGAACAGGTGATGATGAATATGATATCTGTGATGAACAGAAGTCGTCAGAATTCACTTATGCTGTATTCTCAGAAAAATGGGTTTATTTTTGACCTTACATACGCTTGTCATGAAGCTACTGAGCAATATCAGGAGTTTCAAAAGAACGTGAAGCCTTTCAGGCAATATCTGAATACTGCAGATGTAGAGATATCGCGTTATGATAGCCTTATCAACGAACTTGGCACAATGGGAAAATATGGTCTATCAGAGAAAGCAAAGGTAGACCGCAATGTTTGTATCACATTGGCTATCAACATCCGTCACACTCTGAACGACAACAGAGTACAGATGCGTGACTATATAAAGATATACAACCAGACTGAAGAGCGACTGAAGTATCTGAACACCTATGCTAACACAAGGTATAAGGATATACAGCAAAGCATTTTCAGCAATCGAGGCGACAACTATGTGAACATATTAAAGAATATCGGGCATAATGTTGTTGAAACCTCAGAAACCGTTTCTGAAAAATATAAGCCGCAGAAGAAAGTGAAATCTGATTGGGATAGCCGAATAATGCTTGGACTACTCATCATATTGGCTCTAGGTACAGGAATCTCGCTACTCATCAACTTTGTAGTCATTAGATGGATAGCAAGAAGACTAACAAGATACTCTCGATTCGAAAAATATAAAGATTGGCTCGAAGAGAAGATAACATGTATAAACCTCGCTATGTCGGTAGCTACATTTGCTATCATACTCGGTGTGGTTAGAATAATAGTGGAGCAAAACTTCATCATCATGGCGAGCGGATTGCTCATCAACTATACATGGTTGATGGAAGTAATATTGCTGTCGATAATGCTGCGTCTTGATGGTGATAAAATAAAGAGTGGATTCAAGCTTTATTCACCTATCATGGTGATAGGTTTCTTGGTTATAGCATTTCGCATAGCTTTGGTTCCTAACGCATTGGTTAGCTTAGTATTTCCTCCAATATTAGCAGTGAGCATATTCTGGCAATGGAATGCTATAAGAAAGCATCAGCAAAACACAGAGATGTCTGACCGCTACTATTCTTATGCATCGTTGGCTGTATTTATTTTCTCTACCATTAGCTCATGGGTAGGCTACACATTGTTGGCTGTAGAGATTCTGATATGGTGGGTTATGCAGCTCACATGTATCTTGACTATTACATTTATGCAAGGATGGCTGAAGACATATTCTAAAAACAAGAAGATGGATGAGAAGCCTATTACCCAAACATGGATATTTAACTTCATATATAAGGTAATAATGCCGGTATTAGGAGTGCTATCAGTGATGATTTCCATCTACTGGGCTGCTGATGTATTCAACCTCAGCGATACAACTTGGAAGATATTTAGCAACTACTATATCAACGAAGATGGTTTCCGTGCAAGTATCATCACAATAGCATTAGCGGCAATTCTATACTTTCTATTTGCATATTTCAACAAGACCATCATGGCTCTGTTGTATATTCATTTCGAGAATACTGACCACAAAACAGCTGCAACAAGATTTGTTATGGCAAAGAATGTTATACAGGTTGTTGTGTGGGGTATATGGTTACTGATAGTCTTAGGACTATTCAAGGTGAACAACACATGGCTTGTAGTTGTATCTGGTGGTTTGTCTACAGGTATCGGTTTTGCCATGAAAGATATCATCGAGAATATCTACTATGGTATCTCACTTATGACCGGTCGTATCAAAGTGGGCGACTTGATAGAGTGTGATGGTATTCGTGGTTCTGTAAGCTCTATCAACTATACATCAACGATGGTTAACACCACGGATGGTTCGGTGATAGCATTTCAAAACTCACAACTCTTTACTAAAAACTACAAGAATTTAACTCGTAATCATGGTTATGAGCTTGATGTGATAGTAATAGGTGTTGCCTATGGTTCTAATGCCGCACAGGTGAAGGCGCTTCTCACTGAGACTGTAAGCAAATTGGATTGCCGCGACAAAAAGAAAGATGTAAATGTTGTATTCTCTAACTTCGGAGCCGACTCCATCGACTTCAAAGTATTGGTATGGGTACCTGTTATGACTCGCACATATGCTGATGGTGAAATCAAAGAAGCAATATACAACTGCTTGAATGAAAACAACATCGAGATACCATTCCCACAGAGAGATATTCATATCATAAACTAAACATAGAAATAAAGACATAATAAATAAGTTAATTATTTAACCAACTATGCAGACAATAGCCTATAATACAAAGCCAACGCTGATAGCAGGTCCATGCGTGATAGAATCGATGGAACTGCTTGACACCGTGGCACAGAAGCTGGTAGAGATAAACAGTAAACTCAATACCAACATCATTTTCAAAGCATCGTTTGACAAAGCTAATCGTACAAGCTTAAACTCATTCCGAGGTCCTGGTTTGGAGAAAGGTTTGCAAATGCTTGCAGATATTAAATCAAAATATAATCTGCAGATAACTACAGATATACACGAAAGCTATCAGGCTGAAGCAGCAGGCGAGGTATGCGACATATTGCAGATTCCTGCGTTTCTTTGTCGACAAACAGACTTACTCGTGTCTGCAGCAAAGACTGGAAAGATTGTAAATATCAAGAAGGCTCAGTTCCTTAGCGGTGTTGACATGAAATATCCTGTTGAAAAGGCTCACGAGAGTGGAGCTAAGGATGTTTGGCTTACAGAGCGTGGCAACTGCTTTGGCTACAACAACTTGGTTGTCGATTTCCGCAATATTGCTGATATGAAAGAAATTGTGCCTACCGTTATCATGGACTGCACACATAGCGTACAACGTCCTTCGGCTGGCAACGGCAAGACCATTGGCGACCGCAAGTTTGTTCCTTCAATGGCGCTTGCAGCAAAAGCTTTTGGTGCTACAGGCTACTTCTTTGAGGTACACCCTACCCCAGACGAAGGATTGTCGGATGCTGCCAACATGCTTGAGCTCGATAAGCTTGAGGATTTAATAATGAAACTTATCTAATCATGGAAGATATAAACACCAGACTTGGCAAGACGAAAGACTATGCCATACAATGTCTAAAAGACGAGGCTGAAGCCTTGATGGAACTTATTCCGCAGATTGATGACAACTTCGAAGAAGCTGTAAAGATGATGTACAACTGTCATGGAAAAATTATTGTTACAGGAGTTGGCAAAAGCGGACATATTGGTGCTAAGATTGCTGCAACACTATCTTCAACTGGAACTCCAGCTTTCTATATAAATCCTCTTGATGTATTCCATGGCGACCTTGGAGTGATGACGCCTGACGATGTTGTATTAGCGCTTAGCAATAGCGGACAGACTGACGAGTTGCTTAGATTTATTCCTATGGTACTGCATATGAATGTACCTATCATAGCTATGTCGGGTAACGAACATTCACTGCTTGCAAAATACTCTAACATACACCTAAAATGCAAAGTAAACAAAGAGGCTTGCCCTCTGAACCTTGCGCCAACAAGTTCTACCACAGCAGCTTTGGCTTTAGGCGATGCACTGGCAATAGCACTAATGAAGGTCAGAGACTTTAAGCCACGTGACTTCGCACAGTTCCATCCTGGCGGCGAACTAGGAAAGAGATTGCTTACAACTGCTGCTGATGTGATGCGAACAGAAGATATGCCTATCATCCCAAAGGAAATGCACCTTGGTGAAGCTATTATTCATGTATCAAAGGGCAAGTTGGGATTAGGTGTATCACTCAACGAAGAAAAGAAGGTTGAGGGATTGATTACTGATGGCGACATCCGGCGTGCTATGGAACACTGGCAGGCACAGTTCTTTGATCATACTGTATCGGACATCATGACTAAATCTCCAAAGATGGTTACACCAACCACCAAGATTACTGAGATACAGCGCATAATGCACAAATACAAAATTCATACGGTTCTCGTTGTCGACAACGACAAGCATCTACTCGGCGTCGTCGACCATTACAGTTGCATGATTTGAAACACTTTTTAGTTTTTATATTTTTATTGCTGGCAACTTCAGGAAATTGCCAGACAAGCGATTCGATATTAGTTGAGAAAATGAGAAAATGTGGAATTACATTCTCTCATAATAATTCTGTGACCTTACTCCGCACAGGACAAGAGAAGTTTGACGATATGTTTAAAGCCATACGACAAGCTCGAAGTTCTGTGCACCTTGAGTATTTCAACTTCCGCAACGATTCTATTGCATCGTTGTTGTTCGATCTATTGGCAGAGAAAGTGAAAGAAGGTGTAGAGGTTAGGGCTCTCTTCGATGCATTTGGTAACTCAAGCAACAACCGTCCACTTAAGAAGCGTCATATCGAAGCATTAAGGAAACGTGGCATAGAGATTTACGAGTTCGACCCTTTGCGCTTTCCTTGGATTAACCATGTGTTCTCTCGCGACCACCGAAAGATTGTTGTCATAGATGGCGAGATTGCTTATACTGGCGGTATGAATGTGGCTGACTATTATATCAACGGCACAAATGTTGTAGGAGAATGGCATGATATGCATTGCCGAATAGAAGGCTATGAAGTTATAGAACTTCAGCGAATATTTATCAAAACATGGAATAAGGTAACGAAACAAAATCTGCATGGCACAAAGTATTACCATGCATTCCGTCCAAGTGGAAACTTCAAAGGTCTGAAACCTGACACTACATCTACAGCGTACCAAAAGATGGTGGGAATAATCAATCGCGAACCACGAACAAGCAACGAGATTATTCGCGAATTCTATTATAATGCCATAGATGCAGCAAAAGATAGCATAAAGATTATAAATCCGTACTTTACTCTCAATGCCCAACTAAAACGCAAAATTGTTGCTGCAGTCCAACGAGGAGTAAAGGTTGAGATAATGGTTTCAACTAAAAGCGATATTCCTCTTACTCCAGATTGCGTATTCTATAATGTACACAAACTCATGAAAAAGGGATGCACTATTTGGATGTATACACCAGGCTTCCACCATACCAAGATAATTATGGTAGATGGAAAATTCTGCACTGTTGGTAGTGCAAACCTAAATTCGCGAAGCCTAAACTTTGACTACGAAGAGAATGCTGTTATCATAGATAAGGAAACGACTAAACAGCTAAATGATCTGTTCGATAGTGAAAAGGCTGATAGCTTTAAGCTTACACCAGAGAAGTGGAAGAAATTCCGCACACCATGGCAACGTTTCGTGGGATGGTTCGCTCACTTACTAGCGCCTGTAATATAAAAAAATACACTTATATATTAGCAAGCATGCATTATATCTTGTTGACATCAACAAATCCGTGCATAACTGCATATATAGTCAACGCAGAAACACTCTTTACACCAAGTTTATCTTGGATATTCTTACGATGACTTATAACTGTAGTAATACTAATATTAAGTTTCTCAGCAATCTCCTTATTAATCATGCCTTGAGCAACAAGCGACAGCACCTCAACTTCACGTGAAGAGAGTAAATGCTCTATTTGTTGTGAAGGCATGGAAGGAAGATTCTGACCTCTGCCATGAGCATGTTGCTCTAGTGTAAGAATAGACTTCAGCAAAACGCTTTCAGATACATTAACCTGAAGACAATGAAACTCCGAAAACGCAGAAACATCGTTTGAAGAGGTAAGAACAATTGTCTTCATTCTCTTATCAACAAAGAATGCACGGTTTTCTATAACTATATTCATAGCCACAAAGTAATGGAAATAATGCTCTGGATGGTTTGCTTGAAGTTCTGCAAACGAACCAAATGTATCAACCTCTATTATAGGCAAGACATCCTGCAATATAGCTCTTAATCCTACAACAGCAAGTGTGTTAGGATCGATTATTGCGATGCGTGGCATTTGTGCAGTATCATGTATGGTTTGTTTCATAATGCAAAAGTAGTACTTTTTACCCAATAATCAATCATTTACAATAAAATATACCTACATTAAGGTATTAATTACATGCAATAAACATAAGAATATATCGTTTTCATATAAAGATTTCATTAATATCATGATTATAGAAAGAACAATTAAATCCAACAACGCATTAATAGAACTATTCCAATTTAAAGGTAGAACTGAAACTATAGAATGTCATGCATATCTTCATGCCACAAACAGTTTGTTATCATTCCAAGAGCAACTTCTGTCGTTGGCTAAGGCTGCAAAAGACTTACTATCCTTAGTCCCTCAAGGTACCCAATGCTTTATGGCAAAATGTCATGTCAGCGATGCAGCCAATCAAAGTGATACAATAAAGAATATTCTTTCTCCCTTACTCAACAGTACATTATCCATAATTCAGCAACCTCCTCTCGATGGTACCAAGATTGCACTATGGATTTATGCAGTAAGCAATGTAGAAAAAAAATACATAAATGGTGTAAGTAAACTATACCATAACGGCTATAAGCATTATTGGACCACAGAAAATGGTAACTCAGAAGATAGTACGTATCAACAAACTGTAAGTTTACTTGATAATAGCTGTAACATGCTAAAAAATAATGATATGAGCATCAGTGACAACTGCAAACGCACATGGCTATATGTGAACGACATAGACAACCACTATGCAGATGTTGTTAATGGAAGAAACGATGTATTCGACAGAGAAAAACTCACAGAACAAACTCATTACATAGCAAGTACTGGCATCTTTGGGTATACTGGTAAAAGAGGAGTTAATGTGAAGCTCGACACATATTCTATAAAAGGGCTACAAACAGAGCAAACACAATATCTTTATGCTCTATCGAATCTTAATCGCACATCAGAATATGGAGTACGCTTTGAGCGTGGTGTTGCTATAAAATATGGCGACCGCACTCATGCCTTTATATCAGGAACGGCTTCTATTGACAACAAGGGAAATATTCTATTTCCTAACGATATAAAGAAACAAACGAAAAGAATGTTGGAGAATATAGATGCTTTATTAGCAGAAGTAGATATGCAACTTGACGAAGATGTAGCTATGATGACAGTTTATCTTCGTGATATAGCAGACTACAACATTGTAAAGAGTCTATTCGAGAAACGATTCCCTACTCGACCAAAAGCAATTGTGCAAGCTCCTGTATGTCGTCCAGGGTGGTTAATAGAAATGGAGTGTATATGCATAAAAGAAGCTAAGAACGAATTCAGAAATTTCTAAAGATGATATTGTATACCTTATAATATATATAACAATATCGTCTAATATAAAAAGAATTAGATAAAGAATAATATAAAAGGCAAGATGATTAATTCACCCTGCCTTTTATTATATATATAAGTAGTGTAGTTTACTTAGCGTATGCTACCGAGCGAGTCTCACGGATTACGGTAATCTTAACCTGTCCAGGATATGTCATCTCGTTCTGAATCTTTGTAGCTATCTCACCACTCAAGTTCTCTGTTTCCTCATCGGTCATCTTATCTGCACCAACGATAACACGGAGCTCACGACCAGCCTGAATAGCGTATGTCTTAGTAACGCCAGGATAGCTCATTGCTATTGCCTCAAGGTCATTGAGACGCTTGATGTAAGCCTCAACAATCTCACGACGTGCACCAGGACGAGCACCAGAGATAGCATCACAAACCTGTACGATAGGAGCAAGAAGAGTGTTCATCTCCATTTCGTCGTGGTGAGCACCAATAGCATTACAGATATCTGGCTTCTCCTTATACTTCTCTGCTATCTTGGCTCCATAGAGTGCGTGTGGCAATTCGCTCTCCTCATCAGGCACTTTACCAATATCATGCAACAATCCTGCACGCTTTGCCTTCTTAGGATTCAATCCCAGCTCAGAAGCCATAACAGCACAAAGGTTAGCTGTTTCACGAGCATGCTGCAAGAGGTTCTGACCATATGAACTTCTGTACTTCATCTTACCAATGATACGGATAAGTTCTGGATGCAAACCATGAATACCAAGGTCTATAGCTGTACGCTTACCTGTTTCGATAATCTCATTATCGAGTTGCTTCTTAACCTTTGCAACAACCTCTTCGATACGAGCTGGATGGATACGACCATCAGCAACAAGCTGATGAAGAGCCAAACGACAAACCTCACGACGAACAGGGTCGAAAGCTGAGATAACGATAGCCTCAGGGGTATCATCAACAACAATTTCAACACCTGTTGCAGCCTCGATAGCACGGATATTTCTACCCTCACGACCGATGATGCGTCCCTTTACCTCATCATTATCAATGTGGAATACGCTAACTGAGTTTTCGATAGCTGTTTCAGTAGCAACACGCTGAATAGTCTGGATAACGATTTTCTTAGCCTGAGCATTAGCATTAAGCTTAGCCTCATCCATGATTTCGTTGATATAGCTTGATGCTGCCGTCTTAGCTTCATCCTTCAAACTTTCTACCAAACGATTTTTTGCCTCTTCTGCACTAAGACCAGAAAGCTCTTCAAGTTTCTCGCGCTCCTGATTCTGCATTTTGTCGAGTTCTTCCTGCTTAATAGCTATGAGTTTCTTCTCGTTGTCAATACGCTGTTGGTTTTGCTCTACCTCCTGCTTACGACGTCCAAGTTCTTCCTGGCGCTGATTTAGAGAAATTTCACGCTGCTTCAAGCGGTTTTCACTCTGTTGAATTTTCTGGTTGCGTTGCTGAACCTCTTTTTCAAGTTCGCTTTTCTTGTTAAGGAACTTCTCCTTTACTTCAAGGAGTTTTTTCTCCTTTATAACATCAGCTTCCTTTTTAGCAGCCTCAACCATTTGATTATATTTTCCGGTAACGACATATCGGAAAAGAGCGTAGCCTCCGAGACCTCCAAGCAGAAGTCCAACGATGGCTGTAATAATAATAAATAGTGTCATTGATTGTTCATTTATATAAATATGTGGATATTCTTTATTCCTTCAGGGCGTCTTCGATTTCTGAAGTCAACTTCGAAAGAATATCTGTCACCGGTCCAAGGTCATTATGCCCAGCCTCTTTCTCATATCTAATAGCGATATCTATAAGAGCAGCATACAATATTTCCTTATCACTCTTCTTTCCTTTGAAATAAGAATAATAAGTATTCAAGGTCTCGGTTATAAGTTTACCTGCCTTACGATAATATTCTTCGTCGCTTCGATCGCATCTCAGCGGCATCTCCATATCGTAGACAAACAATCTTATGTTTAGTTTTTCTTTGTTCTCTTCAGTCATCTTTAGTGTCATTTGTCGCTTAACAGCGTGATACATTTATTGACATCCCTGATTAACTTAGCTACTCGCTTCTGTGCAGACTCCATGTCCCCATCAGTTACTTCGAGCATCTTTGCCATCTTTAGCAACTGATATTCCCTATCAGCCTGCTCCAACTTCTTTTGCAATTCCTTGATTTGGGCATCGCGCTCGTCAACCATAGCATAAAGTTCAGAATTCTCCTTCTTCAAGTCTGAATATTGGAGGATCATCTGCCTCACGCGAGTGGTAAAAGCTGTTAAAGTCTTCTCATTGGCATCCATAGGAAATTCAATTTGGCTACAAATTTAGCATTTTTATTTTATAACAGCAAGATAATTTCACATTATTTTATTTTTATATGTTAATTATCTTTGTCATTTCTTTTAGATTACTATTGTTCTGCTTGTTTTGGTTCCTTTTTAGCCAACATAACAACCTGATATACGAAATTGCTCACCCACGATTCACTAAAGCCCAAACGTTTGTTATACTGGCGTATAGCCACTACAGTCTTCAGTACACTAGCATCTGTATAATCGTTTTTAGTGAATATTTCATGAACTGTCTTTTCGGTCATTGCCTTAATAGCCTTTTTAAAGAATGATGGAAGACGAAGCTTAAACTTCATCAAGTTACCAGTAAGCATCATCAAATCCTGTGTAAAATTCTGGAATTGAAGAAGATAAATCTGTACATCTTGCATCTTTCTGCAGTTCTTTCTGATGCTTTGATCTATTTCCTTAAAGAAGTTATCGTTGACACCATAGATTTCCTGCATCATCTTCTGACAATATTTTTTCTCACCAATACCCAACTTATTATTTACTGTTGGAACATGGAAAGAAGATTTAAAGACCCTCAAGTCTGGCACCATTGCCAAATTAGTAATTCCTACATTAGCAGCAATAGAAGCCTGAAAATACACTCTAACTAAAGTCATGTAATCTTGCATTCCTCCAGTATTCTCTTCCGAGCCTTTCTTGCCTAACAATTTCTGTATAAAGTTCATAATAATTTACTATAAAATATATCAAATAATATAATTGTCGTATGCAAAATTAATGCAAATAATTCAAAACTCAAAATTTATTATTATAAAAACTAACCCTATTCAAACAAGTCCATTTAAGAACTATATTGGCTACAAAGCTCACAAATATCATAAAAGTACAAAAAAATCGCATTCTCATTTCGTTATTTCAAATAATATATTTAATTTTGCAGTGAATTTCAAATCAAACGAAGTTTTTTATAATACGAATTTAATACATGGCACAAGTTTTGAACAGAAACGGTAGCAACTTAATAAAGATACTCGTTATACTTTTCGATTTCATAATAATCAACGCTATATTGTTAACTTTAATAAAGTTAACGCCTTCTGTTGTACCTTCATATATTCTAAATCATTCAAGACTTACTATAATGTTGGCAAACTTTGCCATGATAATATCACAAAGCGAATATTCAACAATCCTACATCTTCGCAACACCTCTTTCTTAGATGCAGTAAAGCAATCATGCAAATTAACCTATTCGTATGCATTAATATTATTTTTGAGTCTTCGTCTATTATCGAATGGTGGAAATCTATTTGATTTCATGATATTGTATAGTATTACTTGCCATATAATAATAGTTTGTGCAAGGTGTGCAGAACACAATTTGCTTAAATTCTACAGAAAATCTGGTGGAAACATAACAAGTGTGATTTTCGTAGGCAACGACTATGCAAATGCGGAGATATACAACAAGCTGATGAAAGATATCTTTACAGGATATCGTGTACTAGGATATTTTGCCGACAAGAATATTACAGGAGTAAGCTCCAACTTTATCAGATTAGGCTCTATGTCTGATTTAAATGATCTCATAGAAGATTCTTTACAAGTATCAGAAAACGACAAGAAAGAGCTATCGAAAGAACTTATAAACAATAACGATATCAATTCCAAGAATTTCCAACTATCAGGAGTCCAAGAGATTTTCTGCTGTTTATCGCATGACGAAAACGAAGAAATAAAACGTATCATGCATTTCTGCGACAAAAATGTCATACATTTCCACTATGTACCAAGACAGTTTGGTAACTATCAGTTAGATTTAAAACTAGAACAACTAGGAGAATTCAGACTATATACGAACCGCAAGGAACCACTTCTTGAGATTAAGAACTATGCTCTTAAAAGAGCGTTCGACATTGTGTTTAGTGGTTGCGTTTGTCTATGTCTATTACCTTTCTTACCAATTATAGCATTGATTATAAAGCTTCAGAGCCCAGGCCCTATCTTCTTTAAGCAAGCGAGAACAGGTTCGGATGGTAGAATCTTTGATTGTATAAAGTTCCGTTCAATGCATGTCAACGCAGATGCAGACCGCATACAGGCAACAAAGAACGACCCAAGAAAGTTTGCATTCGGTAATTTCATGCGCAAGACAAACATTGACGAGCTTCCACAGTTCTTCAATGTATTAAAAGGCGACATGAGTATTGTAGGTCCACGCCCACACATGCTGAAGCACACTGAGATGTATAGCCAAATTATTGACAAGTATATGGTTCGTCACTTCTGTAAACCAGGAATAACTGGTTGGGCACAGGTTACAGGCTACAGAGGCGAGACAAAAGAAGTTTGGCAGATGGAAGAACGCGTCAAACGTGATATATGGTATATTGAGAATTGGTCTTTTTGGCTTGATATTAAGATTATTTTCCTCACAGCAAAAACCATAATTATCCCTGATAAGAATGCGTATTAATCACAGTTACAGTATATATATTCGTAATTATATTATAAAGATATGAAAGGAATCATCTTGGCAGGCGGCTCAGGAACTCGCCTCTACCCAATAACGAAAGGTATAAGCAAACAATTGATACCAATATTCGACAAACCGATGATATACTATCCTTTGTCGGTATTGATGCTTTCAGGCATCCGTGATATCTTGGTGATATCTACACCCCATGATCTTTCTGGCTTCAAGCGTTTGCTTGGCACAGGCGAAGACATAGGTATAAACATATCGTATGCAGAGCAGCCTAGTCCTGACGGATTGGCTCAAGCGTTCATTATAGGTGAAGACTTCATAGGTGAAGACGATGCATGCCTTGTTTTGGGCGACAATATATTCTATGGTGCAGGCTTTAGTGCATTACTTAAAGAGAGTGTTGAAGCTGCAAAGAAAGGTAAAGCAAGCGTATTCGGCTATTACGTCAATGATCCTGAGAGATATGGAGTTGCCGAATTTGATGATAAAGGCAATTGCTTAAGTATAGAAGAAAAGCCAGAACATCCTAAGAGCAATTATGCAGTTGTAGGACTATATTTCTATCCTAACAGCGTTGTAAAAATTGCTAAAAACATAAAGCCAAGTGCACGTGGTGAACTTGAGATAACAACGGTAAACCAAGAGTATCTTAAGCAAAAGAATCTTAAGGTAAGAACCCTACAACGCGGTTTTGCATGGCTTGATACAGGCACTCACGACAGTCTGAGCGAAGCAAGTACTTTTATAGAAGTTATTGAAAAGCGACAGGGACTGAAAGTTGCTTGTCTTGAAGAGATAGCTTTCAAGAAGGGATGGATAACAGTCGAGAAGCTTAAAGAGTTGGCCAAACCAATGATTAAAAACGAATATGGTCAATATCTTCTTAGATTAACAGAATAATAATATAACGATATAACAGAAAATGGAAGAAAACAAGAAACTTGAAATTGACGCTTCTTACAACGGTACAGAAACTGAAGAAAGATCATCCATTGATTTCACTACCATTTACACTACCCTTATCCTTAATTGGAAATGGTATCTACTTTCTATGCTCCTATGTATAGGTTTAGCAGCAGTTTACCTTCGTTATGCGACTCCTGTATATAAGGCAAGTACTAAGTTGCTCATCAAAGACAACGATAGTCAGAAAAGTAGCCGTTATGGCAACATGTTGCTCAACAGCAGTAGCACATTGGGTTTGATGAGCAATTCAAATGGTATTGAAAACGAGGTTGAAATATTGAAATCTTACTCTATTGCCGAAGAAGCTATCAGAGACTTGAAGATATATGCCAACTATTATAAGAAAGGTAAGGTAAAATATCGTCTCCAGTACAAAACTAACCCTATCGAAGTAGAAGTAGACGCGCCTCACCTTGAAAAGCTCAATACAAGCATCAAGCTTAAAATCACAAAGAATGATGGCAAATATCATGTAACGGGTAAATATTATGTACCATTAGAGGAGACAGAAGCAGATGGTCCTTATTATATAGATAGAACCATTGACAAACTTCCTGCCACTATTGGTACACGTGCAGGTATACTTACATTCAAGGCTACAGCCAACGAGCCAATGAAAGATGGCGATAATATAAAAGTTGTCATCAATTCTCCTAAGGTTGCTGCATATAAATACGTAGCAAACCTTGATGTATCTCAGACCAGCAAGATGACTACCATTGCACAGCTCGTTCTTAAGGACGAGAGTCATCAGCGAGCTTTGGATTATCTTCGTCAGTTGTTATTCTGCTACAACCGCCAAGCCAATGACGACAAGAACGAGATTGCTATCAGAACAGAGGAGTTTATCAATGGTCGTTTGGAGAAAATCAATGCAGAATTGGGCAACACAGAAGGTGAACTTGAGAGCTACAAGAAAGCTCACAAGATGGTTGAATTGAAGCTTAATGCAGACCAAGCTATCAAAGATGCATCTCAGTACACTCAGAAACTTGCTGAAGCAAACACTCAAATTGAGCTTCTTAAGAGCATCGACGACTTCATGAACCATACAGAGAACAAGTACCAAACGCTTCCATCAAACGTTGGTCTTACAGATATTTCGGCAACCAACCTTATCAAGACTTACAATGATATCGTATTGCAAAGAAATCGTTTATTGAAGAGTGCCAGTGAGAATTCACCTACTGTAACACCTCTAACATCACAACTTGACGACCTAAGAAGTAGCATACGTAGAGCTATGCGACAGGCTCGTCGCTCTGTAGAAATACAGCGTGATGCTGTAAGCTCACAATACCAACTCTATCAAGGTCAGCTCCAGTCTACACCAGAACAGGAGCGCATGCTCACACAAATTGGTCGTCGCCAAGAGGTAATGTCAGGCTTGTATCTTATGCTCCTGCAGAAACGTGAAGAAAACTCTATCTCATTGGCAGCAACAGCCGATAAGGGTAAGCTCATAGACAATCCTGCTATTGAGGGTAAGGTTAGTCCTAAGGCTGCCATTATCTTGCTTATCGCATTAATCCTCGGTATTGCCATTCCATCAGGAATAATATTCATCCTTCAGTTCTTCCGTTATAAGATTGAAGGTCATGAAGATGTTGCTTTACTTACCACATTACCTATCATTGCAGATGTTGCTGTTGCTAACGACTCAGCAAAGAAGAAAGCAGATATCGTAGTTCACGAGAATACAAACAGCTTGATGGAAGAAATTTTCCGCTCAATGCGTACCAATATCCAGTTTATGCTCAAAGATGGTCAAAAGAGTATCCTCTTCACATCTACAACATCTGGAGAAGGTAAAACCTTTACAGCAGCCAACCTTGCAGTTAGTTTCGCATTACTTGGCAAAAAGGTTATACTCGTAGGTCTTGACATCCGTAAGCCTCGATTGGCACAGCTGTTTGAAATCAACGATAGAGTACATGGTATAACCAATCTTATCGTAAAAGACCACCCTACAAAGGACGATATCAGACAGCAAATTCTTCCATCAGGAGTTAATGTCAATCTCGACTTGCTTATGGCTGGACCTATTCCTCCAAACCCTGCAGAGCTTGTCACACGCCACTCTCTCGATGAAATATCACAGCATCTGCAAGACATGTACGATTATATAATCATCGATACAGCCCCTGTAGGTCTTGTTACCGACACATTGCAGATAACCCGTATTTCTGATGTCACAGTCTACGTATGCCGCGCCGACTATACCGCTAAAGAAAGCTTTGATCTTATCAATGGACTGGCAGCAAGCGACAAGCTTAAAAATATGTGTCTCGTACTCAATGGTATCGACATGTCAAAGAAAAAGAATGGATACTATTACGGCTACGGAAGCTATGGTAAGTATGGCCGCTATGCTCGTTTCAACAAGCAACGCTATGGTTCTTATGGTAAATACGGCTCTTATGGTTCATATGGAAGCTATGGCTCATACGGAAGCTATGGTTCATATGGAAACTATAGCAATTCACACTATGGCAACAAGAATGACAATTCAATAAAGTTATAATTCATTAGCTGATAAAAACAATATGACTATAGCAGTTGATTTTGATGGTACAATAGTAGAAAACAGATATCCAGAGATTGGTGACGAACGAATGTTCGCCACCGAAACTCTGAAAATGCTTATCCAAGATAGACATCGTCTGATATTGTGGACATGCCGCGAGGGTAGACTTCTTGATGACGCCATCAACTGGTGTAAGGAAAGAGGTGTAGAGTTTTGGGCTATAAACAAAGACTTTCCTGAGGAGGATATCACAAAAAACCATCAGTTCTCAAGAAAGATCAAGGCAGATTTATTCATCGACGACAGAATGGTTGGTGGATTACCTGACTGGGGAACGATTTATCAGATGATAAAAGAACATAAAACTCTTGAGCAGGTTATCCAAGAGTCATTTGGTAAAATCTACGAAGAAGATATCCCAAAGAAAAAACATTGGTGGCAGTTTGGATAACATTAATCTGCATTTATAAATACAACCAAAAGAGCTATTTGGAACTCTTATTCCAAATAGCTCTTTTTAGTTATATACTTATTGACTCTTATATATAATTAAGGTATAATATATATAATAAGGTATAATATATATAATGTGTATTACAATCTTTGACCATTAACAAAGTCTTTAGCACTCATACGTTTCTTTCCCGATTGCTGCAGATGTAAGATTTCAAGCAGACTATCAGCACAACACACATATAGATGTCCCTTTTCTGCAAAGAGTTCACCTGGAGCGAGCGATGTAGCCTTATCAGTTTTCTGTGTTTTGAAAACCTTCAGCATCATCTCCTTACCATTAAGCACAACATTACCCCATGCTCCAGGGTATGGCGACAGACCTCTAACAAAATCATATACTTTCTTTGCTGGCTGATTCCAATTTATCTCGCATGTCTCTTTAAAAATCTTAGGTGCAACAGGCAATTCTGCATCATCAGCATATTCTGATTGTTCCTTCGACTCCACTGCTCCTTTACCAGCTATCACCTTGTCTACAGTCTCCAAAGCCAACTCTGCACCAAGAGCCATAAGTCCGTCGTATACATATTCAACATCGGCCTCATCAGGAATTTGGAAAGTCTTGCGGTCAATGATTCTTCCTGTATCAATATCATGGTCGAGGAAGAAAGTTGTCACACCAGTCTCTGTTTCACCATTTATCACAGCCCAATTTATAGGAGCTGCACCACGATATTTAGGCAGCAATGCAGCATGCACATTGAATGTACCATACTTTGGCATTGCCCACACTACCTCTGGCAACATGCGGAACGCTACCACAACCTGTAAATCAGCTTTATACGATGCCAACTCTTCTATAAAAGCTGGATCCTTCATCTTTACAGGCTGAAGCACAGGCAGACCATGTTCCAAAGCATACTTTTTAACCTCAGAAGGTTGCAATGTGTCTTGATGACGACCAACAGGCTTATCAGGTTGAGTAACAACGGCAACAACGTTGTATCCGCCTTCAACCAATTTACTCAATGTGCCTACAGCAAACTCCGGTGTTCCCATAAACACTATTCTCAAATCTTTCTTTTCCATATAAAGGCAAAGTTAACATAAATAGCCGAAATAGCAAAAGAAATAAAAAGGTTTTTCTTTTGTTATGTCATCTAATTGAGCTATCTTTGCATTATCTTAGGTATAAGATAATTTATTAACACAACAATATAAAAGGAAAAAGATTGTGAAAACAGAAGATGATATTAGAAATGCAGTAGAGACAATGCGCAAGGGTGGAGTCATCCTCTACCCTACTGATACTGTTTGGGGAATTGGCTGCGATGCTACAAACCCAGAAGCTGTAGCAAAAGTTTATAAAATAAAGCATAGAGACGATTCTAAAGCGTTGATATGCTTGGTAGATAGCGACTCACGTTTGCAGAGATACGTGCGCAATGTGCCAAACGTAGCATGGGATATCTTTGAATTGTCAGAAAAGCCAACTACCGTAATCCTCGACGATGCTGTAAACCTTGCACCAAATCTTATAGCAGAAGATGGTTCTATAGCTATGCGCATCACAAAGGAAGCTTTTTCTAAAGAACTTTGCTACAGATTCCAGAAGGCCATCGTTAGCACAAGTGCTAATATTAGTGGCGAACCAGCTGCACAAAACTATTGCGACATCAGTCAGGAAATTTTAGATGCAGTAGACTATGTTTGTTGGACTCGTCGCCAGGAGCACAAGCCTCACACCCCATCAAGCATCATCAAGCTTGATCGCGATGGTGTGGTTTCTATCATAAGGAAATAAGTTTCTGAAATAGAAACTTATTCCTAAACTAAAAGAGAGTTAAATAAATAATAGGTATTAATTAATAAAAACTCGCAACCTTGTTTACAAAGATATTGGCATGGAAAGAAAAACATCTGACCGATCGTCAGATGCTACTCATCTTGGCTTTTATCATAGGTATATTAGCCTCTTTCGCTGCCTACATTCTTCATACACTCATTCATCAGATACAAGCCATTCTCACCGAGGGTTTTGAAATTAATTCTTTCAACTGGCTATATCTTGTATTCCCTGTAATTGGTATTTACCTCACATCCCTTTTCGTACGCTACGTCGTTAGGGACAATATCTCGCATGGTATTACCCGAATACTATATGCCATATCCTCAAAGCGCTCGCATCTTAAGCCACACAACTGCTGGTCGTCTGTGATAGCATCAGCTATCACCATCGGCTTTGGTGGTTCTGTAGGAGCAGAGGCACCAATTGTGCTGACGGGTTCTGCCATAGGTTCAAACCTTGGTCAGCTGTTCAAGATAGACAACAAGACAATGATGTTGCTCGTAGGATGTGGAGCAGCAGCAGCCATAGCTGGAATCTTTAAGGCTCCTATTGCAGGATTGGTGTTTACTCTTGAAGTGCTGATGGTAGACCTCACCATGGCATCCCTATTGCCAATCCTTGTTGCCAGCATCACGGCCAACGTTTTCACTTGGGCTTTGATGGGTGGAAAATCTCTCTTCACCTTCGTTTTGGATAGTGCATGGCAAGTAGATCGTCTGCCTGCATGTGTGTTGTTAGGATTGTTCTGCGCCTTTATTAGTCTCTACTTCATCCGCACCATGACGTTCTGCGAAGGCATCTTTGCCAAGATGAAGAGACATCCATACGGCAAATTGGCTGTTGGTGGAGTAATGCTTAGTTCGCTCATCTTCCTGTTTCCAGCACTCTATGGTGAAGGATATTCTGCTATCAACATATTGCTCAACGGAACAACAGAGGCTGATTGGAATCAACTGTTAGACAAATCTCTATTCTATGGTCATGGCAATTTGCTCGTGGTATATATAGCGTTGGTATTGCTTACTAAAGTCTTTGCTACCTCATGCACCAACGGAGCTGGAGGTTGTGGTGGAACCTTTGCGCCATCATTGTTCATTGGTGGTTTTGGCGGTTTCCTATTTGCTCGTCTATGGAATATGTACCAAATAGGAGTATACGTACCAGAGAAGAACTTCACTCTCTTAGGTATGGCAGGCGTTATGGCAGGCGTTATGCATGCTCCGCTAACAGGTATCTTCCTTATTGCAGAAATCACGGGTGGCTATGCACTATTCGTACCATTGATTATCGTTTCTGTAGTATCAGTAATGGGTATAAGCATCTTCGAGCCTCATAGCATCTACGCCATGCGCTTGGCTCGTCAGGGCAAACTCATCACCCACCATACCGACCGCGCTGTGCTAACTTTGATGAGTATGGATAGCATCATTGAGAAGGATTATATCAGCGTGGCTCCAGAAATGCCTTTGGGCAAGTTGGTGAATGTAATCAGCCGAAGCCAGTCAGATTTTATCCCTGTACTTGATGTTGGTGGCAGACTGCTTGGCGATATTGATATCACAAAGATACGCCATATCGTATTCCGCACCGAGCTATACAATAAGTTTAATGTAAGCCAGCTCATGTCGCATGTTCCTGCAGTGCTCTATACCAACGAGCCTATGGAACAGGTTATGAAGAAGTTCGAACGTAGCAATGCCGAATATCTTCCTATCGTCGACATCAACAACAAGCTAACAGGATTCATCTCCCGAACTCGCTTATATACCATGTATAGAAAGATGGTGGCAGATTTTTCTGCGGAGTAAAAAAAGCCTCACCCCCCAACCCCTCTCCAAAAGAGAGGGGAGTAATTAGACTTTATAGAGTACTATAATTTATGATGTATAAATATAGAAACATATAGACATTTTTATATTTATACATCTTTGGTAGTAAGCATAGCAAAATTTGATAGTAAGCAAACGTATATTTATTAGTAAGCATAGCGACCTTTGATAGAAAGCATAATTTCAATCTAACAGATATCGTCATCGACAACAATTGGCTTAAACATCGATTGTAATAGGCTTAAGAATTCGATATTAGCAAGTATCATCACAACAAGATAAAACCCCGGAAGTTCAAAACAACTTCCGGGGTTTATTTTATTGGCTATTATCAATTATAATAATGATATATAATCTAATATATAATCATAACATATAATCGTAAAATAAAATCTTGCTTAAGCTAAAAAGTCATATTACTCCCCTCTCTTTTGGAGAGGGGTTGGGGGTGAGGCTTTTCTTACAGCTCCCATCCAATAGCCGATGCTCCGAGCACAGCTGCGCTGCTACCCTCAAGTCCGCTAAACAAGAATTTAGCTTTACCCTTGAACACCTTCAACACGTGCTCATCATAGCTACGCACGATAGGATTCATAATCAAGTCGCCAGCCTTTGCCATACCTCCAAAGAAGATGAAAGCCTCAGGACTGCTAAAGGCTGCGAAGTCTGCACAAGCTTCACCAAGCATTTCGCCTGTAAAGTCGTATACTCTCTTAGCCAAAGCATCGCCATTGTTGGCAGCAATAGCAACATCGAGCGAAGTGATAGCTTCAGGGTCTAATGTGCGCAATGAACTTGGCTCATCAGTAGTCTGCAAGAATTCACGAGCTGTACGAGCCACACCTGTAGCTGAGCAATAAGCCTCCAAACAGCCATTGCGGCCGCAACCACAAGGACGACCATTCTCTCTGCGCATGATAACATGACCAAGCTCGCCCGCAAAACCATCACATCCATATACCAACTGACCATTGATAACGATACCAGATCCTACACCTGTGCCAAGAGTAAGCACAATGAAGTTTTTCATACCACGTGCCACACCGTATGTCATCTCGCCGATGGCTGCAGCATTAGCATCATTTGTCAAACCTACAGGAATGCCGAGCTTGTCAGAAAACATCTTTGCCAATGGCACAATACCGTTGTGACCCCACTTGATATTAGGAGCAAACTCGATAGTACCATCATAGAAGTTGCCATTAGGAGCACCTACTCCCATAGCCTTAATCTTCTCTATGCCACCAACTTGGTCGATGATAATCTGCAAGGCATCTACTGCAGCGGCGACAAATTCTTCTGCAGTCTCATAGCCTTGTGTTTTAATGGCTGTTGTAGCCTTTATTTCACCTCTACTATCTACGATTCCGAAAACAGAGTTTGTACCTCCAAGATCCAAGCCTATTACGTAAGGCTTCATTACTGCTGATTGTGATTCCATTTTAATATATGTTTAGTTATGTTATTAGCGAACGATAATGCAAAGATATGAATAATTGACAATAGAGCAAAAAGAAATATCTAAAAAATCTATACATAGAAGCATTTTTCTATATAAAAGCCCATTGTTTCAACTTTTATTATTAATTTTGCACACGTTATGCCATTTCCATTTCATATAGACATATTAGATGTCATGCTTAAGGGTATCCTTATCGGTATACTTGCATCAGCACCGATGGGTCCTGTAGGAGTGCTCTGTGTACAGCGCACTCTTAAGAAAGGTCGTTGGTATGGTTTTGTAACAGGCGTTGGCGCATCTATCAGCGACATCATATACGCTTTGATTACAGGCTATGGTATGAGTTTCGTTATGGATCTCATCACCAATCCTACCAACAAGTTTTGGCTTCAAATTATAGGAAGCATAGTATTGTTGATATTCGGAATTTATTGTTTCCGCAACAATCCTACTAAGAATATGCATCAGAGCGGTAATAACAAGGGCTCTTATTGGCACAACGGCCTCACAGCATTCCTTGTAACATTCTCTAATCCGCTTATCATCTTTATCTTCATGGCAACCTTTGCACAGTTTACGTTTGTCATTCCTGACCATCATTTCGAAATGTCGTTGGGATATGCCAGCATTGTGGGCGGTGCTCTGCTATGGTGGTATGGCTTAACATGGCTCATCGACCGCATTCGTGGCAAGTTTGATAAGAATGGCATCCTTATTATTAACAAAGTGATAGGAAGTTTGGTGATATTCTTCTCCTTGGTGATGCTCATTGGCACCATCTTCAACCTTTATACATTCTATTAGGTGTAGACTTCTCTATACCTAATATTTGTATTTACACCCCTACCCCAAAACTCTCTTACTCAAAGTATTTCCAATAACATTTAATATACATTTATTTCCAATGTTCATAGCACAAGAATTAAGGAAGACTTCTATAGCCGAATACCTGCTATATATGTGGCAGGTAGAGGACATCATCCGTGCCTACGACTGTTCGCTAACACGATTGAGAAAGGAATATATCAGCAATTTCCAACTCTCAGAAGAACAGATGGACGAAGAAATTGACTGGTGGGGCAACCTCATCAATATGATGAACCAAGAAGGATGCCGCGAGAAAGGGCATTTGCAGATAAACAAAATCGTGGTACAGAGTCTTGCAGAGCTTCATGCTCAGCTATTGCAATCGCCTAAGTTTCCATTCTATTCTGCTGAATATTATAAGGTATTGCCATTTATCGTTGAGCTCCGCAATCGTGGCGACAAAGATATCAACGAGATAGAAACCTGTCTCAATGCTCTCTACGGAGTGATGATGCTCCGCTTGCAGCAAAAAGAGATAACACCAAGCACACAGAATGCTATAAAGGAGATTACAACTTTCATAGGAATGCTCTCCGACTATTATCACAAAGACAAAACAGAAGGTATAAACTTCGACGAGGATTAAACAACTCGGCAAAACAAACAATAAAAGAAACACCTTATTATATATTATATAGCATCATGAACATCCTTATTACTGGCTGCAACGGACAACTTGGCAACGAGATGCAGCTTTTGGAGAAAGTAAATCCACAGCATCAGTATTTCAATACCGATGTGGCTCAGCTCGACATCACAAACCCCGAGGCTATCGAGGAGTTCGTAAACAACAACGCTATCGACATCATCGTTAACTGTGCAGCATTCACAGCTGTCGACAAGGCTGAAAGCTCTCAGGAGCTATGTCATCTGCTCAATGCTAAGGCTCCAGAATATCTTGCTGCTGCAGTAGCTAAGCGTGGTGGTTATCTCGTACAGGTGTCTACCGACTATGTCTTCGATGGCACCAACCACACTCCATATACCGAAGACGAGGCTACATGCCCTAACAGCGTTTATGGTTCTACAAAACTCGAAGGCGAGAAACTTGCTATGGCAGCATGTGCCAACACCATGATTATTCGTACTGCTTGGCTCTACTCTACCTTTGGCAACAACTTCGTGAAGACTATGATTCGCTTGGGACAGGAGAAACCTGAGCTTGGCGTCATCTTCGACCAGATAGGTACTCCTACTTATGCTGGCGACCTTGCTGCAGCAATCATGGCAGCTATCAACCACGGCATTGTGCCTGGCATATATCATTTCTCTAACGAGGGTGTTATCAGCTGGTACGATTTCACAAAAGCTATTCATCGCATAGCAGGCATCACTTCTTGCCATGTTAAGCCTCTGCATACTACAGAATATCCTACTCCTGCCGCACGCCCACACTATAGTGTGCTCGACAAGACAAAGATTAAGCAGACCTATGGCATTGAGATTCCTTACTGGGAAGAGTCGTTGGAAAAATGCGTAGCTAAGCTATTGGCACAATAATCCAACAACAAAAACGCCTGGATTTCACAACTCCCCATAATAAAATTCAATCATTTTAAATACATGTCAAAAGAAATAGAAAGAAGAAGAACCTTCGCCATCATCTCTCACCCTGACGCTGGTAAGACTACTCTTACTGAGAAATTCCTTCTCTTCGGTGGTCAGATTCAGGTGGCTGGAGCCGTAAAAAACAACAAGATTCGCAAGACTGCCACTTCCGACTGGATGGATATTGAGAAACAGCGTGGTATCTCTGTATCTACTTCCGTTATGGAATTCGACTATCTGCCTGAAGGCTTAGAGGGCGACCCATATAAGGTAAATATCCTCGACACTCCTGGACACCAGGACTTTGCAGAAGATACATACCGCACACTTACAGCCGTAGACTCTGCCATCATCGTTGTCGACTCTGCTAAGGGTGTTGAGGCACAGACCAGAAAGCTTATGGAGGTCTGCCGCATGCGCAACACTCCTGTTATCATCTTCATTAACAAGATGGACCGCGAAGGTCGTGATCCTTTCGATGTTCTCGACGAACTTGAAGAGGAACTCAAGATAAAGGTTCGCCCATTGTCATGGCCTATCGGTCAGGGTGCTCGCTTCAAGGGTGTTTACAACATCTACGAGAAGCAGCTCAATCTTTTCACTCCTAACAAGCAGCGAGTTACTGAGAAAGTGAGCGTAGATATCGATTCTGCAGAACTCGACCAGCATGTAGGCGAACGTGAGGCACAACAGTTACGCGACGACCTTGAGCTCGTAAATGGTGTATATCCTGAGTTTGACGTAGAAAGCTATCGCTCTGCTGAGGTAGCACCGGTATTCTTCGGTTCTGCCCTCAACAACTTCGGTGTACAGGAACTCCTCGACTGCTTCGTTGAGATAGCTCCATCACCTCGTCCTACAAAGGCAGAAGAGCGTATGGTAAGTCCTGAGGAACCTAAGTTCACAGGTTTCATCTTCAAGATTACTGCCAATATCGACCCTAACCACCGTAGCTGTATCGCCTTCTGCAAGGTTTGCTCTGGCAAGTTCGTACGCAATCAGCCTTACCAGCATATCCGCTTGGGCAAGACTGTACGTTTCTCTTCGCCTACTCAGTTTATGGCTCAGCGCAAGAGCACTATCGACGAGGCTTATCCTGGCGACATCGTAGGTTTGCCAGATAATGGTATCTTCAAGATTGGTGATACTCTCACCGAGGGTGAACAGCTCCACTTCCGTGGTTTGCCATCATTCTCGCCAGAGATGTTTAAATATATTGAGAACGACGACCCTATGAAGAGCAAGCAGTTCCAGAAGGGATTAGAGCAGCTTATGAACGAGGGTGTTGCACAGTTGTTTGTCAACCAGTTCAATGGTCGCCGTGTAGTAGGAACAGTTGGTCAACTTCAGTTTGAGGTTATCCAGTATCGTCTTGAAAACGAATATAATGCCAAGTGTCGTTGGGAACCTGTTCACCTCCACAAGGCTTGCTGGATAGAGAGCGACAATGCCGAGCAGCTCGATCAGTTCAAGAAGCGTAAGTATCAGTACATGGCAAAAGATATCGAGGGTCGCGATGTATTCCTCGCAGACTCTGGTTATGTGCTCAGCATGGCTCAGCAAGATTTCGAGGACATCAAGTTCCACTTCACTTCTGAATTCTAAGGCTATATATCACTTAGTCATCCCTTTAGCTATATCATTAGCTATCAACATAATCGCCATAAGCATTCGTTTTGCTTATGGCGTTTTTTTGTTAAATACCTTGATTTATCACATAAATAATGTATCTTTGCATAAGATAGGCTGCACTCGGCAATCTGAAAGTAAACTTTCATTGCACTCGTTTGCACTATCTTTGCATAAGATAGACTGCACTCGGCAATCTGAAAGTAAACTTTCATTGCACTCGTTTGCACTATCTTTCTAACAGATAAATATTAAAATAAATTATTTAAAAACTACAACAACATGAAACAAGTAGTATCACTATCCCTCTTTGCTTTATTAAGCATCAGTACAGTATTTTCCAACGATGGCGTATATTTCACAAGCGGCAACTTCCTGCAACCTATCAAGGAGACGAATATTTCTGTTGCTAAAGAGATTCTTACTATCAGCATAGACAAAGATAGCTTTGCTACAGTAGATGTATACTACGAGTTTATGAACAATGGTAAAGCTAAAAATATAACGATGGCGTTTGAAGCAACTGCACCATACAACGACTACTCACCTCTAAGCCACAAAGGTATTCATCCGCATATCAAAGACTTTACGGTAACAATGAATGGTAAGCAACTAAACTATCGCAATGTCGTTGTAGCTTTACACTACCAAGATGGGAATGAGGAAGTAGACTTCACACCACTCGACTTGAATAAATGGAAAGGTGAAGAAGCTTACGACTCCATAGTTCCAGTAGACAATGCATTATATAATGCAGAGCTTGATAGCTTTATCAATTTTGGTTATGCCTACTATTTCGATGCACCTTTCAAAAAAGGCAAAAACATAGTACACCATACTTACCGCTATCGCATGAGCTATAACGTTTTACAGACATTCGAGATTCCTTATAGCCTACCACCTGCCACAAGATGGGCAAACCATAAGATAGACGACTTCACTCTCAACATCACTTGCGATGAGGGGACAGACTTTTGTCTTGCAGACAGCATATTCCGCGAAGCTCCTTTCACTTCTACAAGAAATATACCTATATACTACATTACCGACTATGATGACCAACATAAACTATTTGCAAGTATATTGAGGGGTGATACCATAAGATGGCAATGCAAAAACTTTGCTCCTAAACAAGGCATGTGTATATCTTCGCCTATGTGGGAGAGAACAAGCAATTCTCGCAGGTGGAATACCTCTGGCAAAGTTGTGATAGAGAAAAATGGAGATATATCGCAATATTGTGCAGACAGTGGCGACAGCTATTTAGTAGTTGCACAAGATTATGGCTTGGTTAAGAAAAGCGAATCACATATAGAGGAATATAGCGCAGAAAATGGTCAAGGTTTTCTCATAATAAACGACGATATAGCTAAACAAGCCAACGTAAGGGAAAAGCCAACAACAAAAAGTTCAGTCATCACAACCATCAGCTATCATCAATATGAAATACCTGACGTATTTCCATGCTTAGGATTAGTAGAAACCACCGACGAAGATAAAACCTACATGTGGTATAAGACAGAGATAGATGGCAAAATAGGTTATATTCGTCAAGACCTCATGCTTTGGGATTCTGTAGGCTTCTATTAATTTATAACTCTTAATAAGAAATATACGATGCTAAAAAAGGCAGCTACGACACAAAAGTCATAGCTGCCTTTATTATTTTATGGATTCAAATTATTGTTTCTTATTACTTCACAATCTGAATCTTTCTTGCAATAGTTTCACCATCAACTACCGCCTTAACAACATACACACCAGTTGCAAGACCATTGATAGCAACGGTGTTGCCCTTAGCTGCTGCTACAGTTGCACCAGCTGCAGAAACAACCTCTACAGAAGAAACGTTAGCACCAGTAACGGTGATATTGTTATCACCCTGAGCAACCTCGATACGACCGATAGTGTTGTCAGCAATACCTGCTGCGCCAATGAAGAAGGTAGTAGCACCACCCTTAACGCTTGTACCATTTACCTTGTAGTAAGTATCTACGCTAATAGTATGCTGCTTAGCATCCTCAGAACCGAAGTCGTAGCTGAATGCAGGCGATGTAAGCATAGCAGTATTCTTCTTCTCGCCATCGATATTTACATCGTAGCCTACAGCTGGCAATGATACTCCATTAGGATTTTCGATGTTCATGCCAATCATCCAGTTACCATAAATAGAAGCACTTACTACAGAATTCCAGCTTTCACCATCGAGAGAATAGATATCAGAATAATCCTGTACAGGCATATTCTTGTCAAGAGCCATAGCTGGACATTTTGGAGTAACGTCATAGCAGTCGATAACAAGTTTGTAAGAAGACTTAGAATCGATAACAATAGGCTCAGAGAGCTGAACTGTATTCCACTGCTTTAGCTCATAATCGTTAATCTCAGTTTCGTTGATTTGTACATCATCCTTGTAGATAAGAACTGTAAATGTAGCATCGTTCAAAGGATAGAAGTTTACAGACTTAATCTCATATCCGTTGCGACCCTTCAACATTGCAGGGGTATAAATAGAACCTACCATAATACCATAGTTGTTCTCTGCAGGAGCTATAGGAGCATTACTTGCAGCCTTACCCTCGCAATATGCCAATGTGACCTTATCTTTGTCGACAGGAGTCTGCCACTTAGCAGTAATTGCAGAGTTTCCATTTGGAGTAACAACAACATTGTCAACAGCTGCAAGCTGAGATTGGTTGTGTGCAATCTTCAATGATGTTGAGCAAACAGCAGACTCCTCACCATTACCATAAACAGAGCTTACACCAATAGTATGAGCACCCTCAGCAAGTGTAGGAATAGTATAGTTAGCAGTCTTTGCTGAACCAACAACTGTACCATCTACATATACATTAAAGTGATCAACAACATCCTTGCTCAAGTCAGCGTTCTCTGGAGCTACAGTTGCATCAATAGCCCATGTTGCAGGATAAAGATATCCATTGCTCTCCATCAATTCACCAATAGAATAGAAGTCATCCTCAGTTGTAAGACGTACCAAGTCGGTATAACCCTTGTTAGAGTGACCATAGTCTACGCCTGTAATTTCAGCAGCAGGAGTAGTAACAGCAACCTCTATAGCAATGAGCAACTCACCATCAGGAACATTCTGAGGAGTTGTCAAAGTAACGACATTACGCTCACCATATTTGAGAGTCTGACTTATAGGCTGAGAATAAAGAAGCTTAAGTGCACCATTTGCATCATAGGTATAGAGATTAACCTTCCATGAACCCTGCTCCGACATAGGATAGAAACCTACAGAAGAAATCTTCTGTCCCTTATAGGCTGCTGTTGTAACAGAATCCATAAGAATAGCTGTTTCATAGCTCATATCCTTGGCATTCATACCAAAGCCTTCCTGACGAGCATGGTCTACATCGAAATATGTGAACGAGCCGAAGTTAGAAACAGGCTTATTCCACTCCATGTATGCAGAACCATAACCATGCTGCTGCGCAAACAAAGAAGTAGGAGTAGACAAAGCTTGTTTAGCTACAGCGACATTAGCCTCAGCACTCTTAGCCGACTCAGCATCACCATATACAGCAGTAATGGTATACTTATGATCGCCATAAGGAACATTAGCATCGAGGTAATTCTCTACTGTTACCAATTCCTTATTGAGCTTTTCGCCATCGCGGTATACATTGTATCCCTTGATACCTTCTGCTGCAACATTAGGTTTCCATGAAACATTTACGCTATTCAAACCAGAGAACTGCTTAGCCTTTACGCTCAATGGACAAAGACCAGTAGTAGGTTGATTAAACTTAACAACCATAGTCTGACTAGACACTGCATAGTTGCCTTCTTCGTCCTTATCATCATTGTAGATAAGGAAGCTCATCACATTATCATCTGCAGAGACTGTGCTTGCACGATAAACCTGATAATAATCAGTTTCAGGTGCCATGAAGATATGCTGTTTAGAGAGATCTACACCATTAGCAGTTAAGAAATCAGTAGCATAATAAGTCTTACCACCTTTATATATATATCCAAGAGCGCCATTCTCACCTACAATAGTAAGATTATCGCTCATATCAAAGAAGTCGAAGTTGCCACCATCATCAATTGGAGGGATGCCTGTCTTAGTCTTTGTTCCAAGATTATATATTGCATAAACTGAAGCATTTTCAGCTTCCATACTATCCCAACCTCCCCAATAAAGAAGGTGCTTGCCATCATGAGTATATTTACGAGCCGAACTCCATGGCGACTGATATTCTGAAAGGAATGTAACCTCGCCATCAGCTTCCCAAATACAAGCTGTACGATTATCCCTCTCTATCCATCCTGCAGCCGACTTTCCATCAGGAGCTATAGTATAAGGCATAGAACAATTAGTATTTATCAATTCCTTAACTATCTTGCCATCTTTCCAGATATAGCCAGTATAGATATTACCTTCACAAACATGACCTGTTACATAATGTCCATCAGGAGAAATGCTTGCAGCACCAGAAGATGCAACTTCATCAGAAGGCATCTCAAATCTGTTCCACTTGCCATTAGCCCAATAGCCAGCAAGCTCTACTGCAGCACCATTGCTCTTGTAAGAAGTGTCTTCATACTGACCTACTACAAGACCATCATCAGATACTGACCATGCAACAGAAGGCTTCGAAGGATCGAGCATCTCGATTTCACCAGTTTCCAAATTCCATAGGAAACCATACTGCACATTAGACATGTCGGAATAAGTACCGCAAGCCCACTTACCATTGCCTGATGCAGCAAGGATGTAGAACTCGTTAGGGGTCTTCATCACGATAGGCTTCATTGTAGGAGTCTGCGCCATAGCAGCACCACTAACAAGAAGCGAAGCTAAAAGAGTTTGAATTTTCATTGTATATCTCATTAAGTTTAATATTAGTCATAATCGAAAATAAGTAGATAGACTATTGGTGAATAGTCCAACAGTCTACCTACTTATATTATAGATATATCAGATATTATTTAACACGATATTTGTAAGCATTAACGTTGCCATTCTTTTCTACACATACGATGTATGCAGCAGCTGGAAGATTGTTGAGCGAAACGCGTGTAACATTATTCTTCTCATATACCTTCTGACCATTAGCTGCGAATACAGAAACTGTTGCATTGTCGCTAAGAGTTATAGTATTATTAGCGAATGTAGCCTTAACTGCGCCATCAACAGTTACACCTTCTACACCTGTAGCAAAAGCATCGATATCTTTAATCTTAACAGTAATTGTATCAGAAATAGCATAACCCAAAGCATAGCTTGTAACAACATAAGCCTCTGTATCCTCTTCGAACGCAAGCTCTACCATTACGTTTGTAGAGTCAGCCTTAGTAACTTCAGCCAAAGCCTGACCTTCCATTCCGAGGTATACACTATTCTTCTTGAAGCCATAGTCTGTAATATTCTCTGGATTCTTCCATGAAAGACCTGCGTAGTATGTCTTCTGTAAGTTAGCAACATTACCAGAAGTCTTAACCTCACCACCTGTCAAAGCAAGATCTGTTACAGCAGGAAGCTCTGTATATACTGTTACCTGTACAGGGGTTGTTGAATAGTAACCAATCCACTCTGCTTCAGGATTCTCCTCTGGACCAACGACACCACCATCGTCGATACCTGGTTCATCGATGTCGGCAGCCATCATATCGTCACTATATGCTGTGAACAAAGGCTGAATGAAGTAATCGTATGTACCATTCTTCAAGAGCTTGTCCTGATATGTGCAAAGACCTGTTTCGGGATCTGCATTCGCAACAAAATCCTCGAAAGAAAGAGTGTCGATAGGAGCACAATCACGATAGATAACGTACTTACTATCCTGCATAGTACCAAGCTGAGGCATAGTGAACTTCAAGTTTACAGTATTATATGCTTTTGCATCTACTTCAGCTGTAAGCTCCATATATGTATCCTTTTCCATATCTGTGAAGTCTGCATAAGTATAGCGGCTATATGTACTCTCACCCATCCATTTTGAATTCTTGCCATTGTCGAAGTATGAAGAGTCGCGAACATATACATCATTGTAGTCACCTTCTACTACAGGCTCGTATACAGTCTTATAATCTGGAACTTCTTCACCTTTATCATTATATCTGAATCTCTGATACAAAGCAAGACCATTATTTACGTATTCCCATTTTTCAAGTTGCTTTGGCTTATTCATGGTTTCGCCAGGCATAGTAGGATCGTCAACGACCTGGTACTGGAATTCTAATACCTTGTTACCATTGTCATCATACTCGATTTCGCCATTATACTTCTGGCTATCCCAATTTCCATCAGAAACATACGAGATAACGTTGCCTTTTTTATCGTAACCTAGATACTGAATAGACTGAGAAAGTTTCTTTGTGAACTTATTGTATGTATTCAATGTTGCCAAAGTACCATCCTCATTGTATGTATATTCATGATAGTAAACAGATGTGGTATCTGAAACAAGCTGACCAGCCTCGTTGTATTCGTAAGTCTCGCAGTTAGGAGTCTTCTTGAATGTATAATCCAAGAAGTCGTATGGTCCCCACTGATAAGTGTTTCTTGCAACGATGTTACCATTCTCATCGAATACAGGCTTAGCAATATCAACAATATTAAAGTCATCAGAAGTACCAAGATCTGAATACAAACGACCATAGTTAGCATAACCAACTTCCTTACCATCTACATTATAATAATAGTATGTACGCTTAGAGTCTACATCATCAGGAACATCACCCATAGCAGAACCATAGATTCTCTTCATTACCAAGAAGCGCTTTGCAGCAGGCTTAGCATCAGGAATATTCTCTGCAGCTGCACCATCAGCAGAAGACTTATCGAATGTAATACCAGCAATATTCAAATTCAAATTGCCCTTCATTTCTACAGTACCAGCAGTTAGATCGAAAGCATAAATGCTCTTTCCTGCAGCATAATAAACAGTATTACCATCCTTTGATGCTACAAGACTATTATATGTAGTATATGAGCAAGTAACAGTATTGTTAGCTACAGCCTCAGTAACCTTAAAGTCTGCCGAAACCTTATAAAGAACAGGATAGTTCTTTCTGTCTTTACTTACAACTTTAACCAAATAAAAACCACCCTTATGGTCAGAAGCAATAGCTTCATAGCTATCATTCAATGTTGCGACTTCGGTAAGAGTACCATTTGTAGTATCTACAGAATAAAGCTTAGTAGCAGTAGCATCTAAAGATTCATCATACACACCTTCGATGGCATAAAGTTTTTCATTAGCCTCATCATAAGCCATACCATTGGCGCCAAAGCCAGGTTTACCATAAGTAAAAGACTTGTCATTAACAACAACCATTTTACCCGTGGTAAAGTTGAGAGTAACAAAAGCAGGAGCGTCAACGCCACGATTAACAACGAAAGCGTAATACTTATCACCTACAGATGTACCACAGTTAAATTCCTCTGCATTTTCAAACGCAAACTCTGGTGTAATCTTTAAAGCTGTAGCGCCAAGTGCATCAATATCAAAAGATGTAGTACGAGCACCATATGTGTTTGATGGCATAAGACCATAAACTACATTTTCAGCCCAAGCTGCAACTGATGAATAAAGCGCTAAACCCAACACCAATAATGAACTAAGTAGATACTTTTTCATAAGAATTGTTTTTTAAAGTTTAACTATAATTATATCTCATCCGCTGCAAAGGTAAACAAATATTTTAAAATGTAAGCACAAATAAACGAAAAATTCATATTTTTTTTGTAGATATGCATAAAAAGTAGTAATTTTGCACTCGAAAGATAGTTAATCTTACAATCTGTCAATTACAGTAATTGTACTGAATACACATATTAAATATAAAAATATACATATATAAATATAAAAGCGCGTATGAGAAAGATTTTCCTTAGCCTATCTGCTTTCCTTTTATTGGCAGGTAATGTGAATGCAGCAACCATTGGTTATTCTAATCAAAAGATTAGTAGAGCCAACATGTTTAGACTTGGCGACACAGAAAAGCAGGGGCAAGCCATCAGAATTCCTAAAGCAAAGCTACAGGCTTTGAGAGGTAAGACCATCGACTTTGCTGAATTTGTAGTAAGTTCTGTAAACACCAACGACAAAAAACTGCATGTATTCCTCACGACTTCGCTTGATGCTACTCCTATTGCCGAAGGTACTATAGACATAACAAGAGCATTCAAGGAATGCAAATGGACTCTTGATAAACCTTATAAAATTACAGGCGAAGAGGAAAACCTTTATATTGGATATACTGCAGAAATTCCAACAACTTATAAATTGCTCTTTAGCGATGGTTCATACGATATAAATGGCTACAACTTTGCATATAAAGATGGCGAATGGGTAGACACATATGGTATGAATAAAGGTAGTGCTTTGATTAGCTTCAATGTTGATGGCGAAGTTAATTATACCGACGTAATAATGGGACGCACAAGCTTTGCTGGATATTTTAAGGCTGGCAACAAATATAGTTTTGCTGCAAGATTCATCAATGAAGGCACAACAACCATCACAAGTTTTGATGCCAAAGTAAAGATTGATGGCAAAGAAACCACTCAGCACTTCGAAAACCTAAGTATACTACCTAAGGGGGTATATAATGTAACACTAAACGACATTAGTACAGACTCTGAGGGAGAGAAGAATGTTGAAGTAGAGATTTTCAATGTGAATGGTGGTAATAACGATATCGACGCTTCTGATAATACTACAATAGGAAATATATTCTTCTACCCAAATAATATGGAACGCTCTATATTGGTAGAAGGATTTACAGGTCAGGATTGCTCTAATTGTCCTTCTGGTCACTTAACTATGAACTCTGTAATCGAGAATTCTACAGAGAACATTGTTGAAGTGAGCCATCATGCAGGCTACTACCCTGACATGTACACAATGATGGAAGATGGGGCATACTTGTTCTACTATCCAAATCCATCGAATACATTTGCTCCTGCAGTAATGGTGAACAGAAAAGCTGACCAGGATATTTCATCAGCTCCTGTTATTGAAATTGACAGTAAGAATCTAAAAACATTGATTACTAAGGCTGCAGAATCTAAGCCGTATGTATCATTGAACCTTGATACAAAGTTTGACGAGGCTAAACGTGAGTTAAAGGTTAAATTGCAGATTAAACCTCATGAGCAGATTACTGCCGACTCTGTGTTGTTCAACGTATTCCTAACACAAGACAACATTCAAGGTCCACAATCAAATGGTGGCTCTGAATATATTCACCACCATGTGTTCCGTGGAACTGTTACTGGCAATAGCTGGGGTATCTTACTTACAGATCTAACTCCAGGTAAGGTTTCTACATGGGAAAAGACTATCACCATTCCTGAGAGCATACATTCAAGCTATTGGACAGATGATATGATAACATATACTGACAAGGTTGTGAATGGAGAAACTGTAAAGGAGGCTTGGTATAGCGGTAAATACAAGGTTGAACAGACAAATATTAAGACTGTCATTGACGACATGTCGGTAGTGGCATATGTTTCAGAATACGACACCAGCAACAATGCTAAGAATGTGGTATACAACTGTACAGAGGCTAAGCTCGGTACTGCTCACACTCAGGCTGGCTTCGGACCAACAACAGGTGTAGAGACCATTGAAAACAATAACATTGCCAACGTATATGTAAGAAATGGTAAAGTTATGGTCGACGGCAAATACGACAAGCTATATGTATATAGCATTACAGGCGGTATGGTAGATACAAACTCTACTCTCAGTAAGGGTATGTATATCATAAAAGTTGTTGCTGGCAACAAACAAATGACAAAGAAGATTTTGGTAAGATAATAACAACATGAGAAAAACATATTTATATATAATAGGTATAGCAATGTCCCTCGTTCCCACCACTATGTGGGGACAAGGGACTTTGTCGCCAAAGGCTGCCATTACCTTAAGCGGCAATGGTATAATGAAGGCTAAAGCTCAAGGCGTGGACAATAAAAAGGTTAGCGCCTACGTAACCATAAACGATAACATCACTTCGTGGCAAGAGCTTGACTTGATGCCTATAGCAGAAGATGGCAATACCGCTACCGTCAGACTATCATTAAACGAACTAAAGGCATTAGCAGGTAAAGAGGGAGTGGATTATATTCAACTCTCATCGGGTGTACAGCAGATGCTTGACTTGGCTCGCAAAGAAGCAGGAACTGATGATATTCATAAGGGTACATCGTTGCCACAGCCATATACAGGCAAGGGTGTGGTAGTTGGTATTGTTGATGCAGGCTTCGACTATCTGCATGCAGCATTCCGCAACCCTGTGGATAGCACTTTCCGCATCAAGAAGATATGGGAACAAGGAACCACAAAGCTCGAAGGTGCTAAAGCACCAGAGAAATATGGCTATGGTATAGAGCTAAACACTCCTGAGCTTATCATGGAGTCGCAAGGTGATAGCAAGGTAAATTCACATGGCACCCACGTAGCTGGTATTGCAGCTGGTAGCGATAGCTTCCAAGACGGAGCCTATGTGGGCAACGCTCCTGATGCCGACATTGTGTTGGTGGCATTGGATCTTAATACTTGTACGAATGCAGATATCTGCAATGGTGTGAAATACATCTTCGACTATGCCGACGAAGTTGGAAAGCCATGTGTAGTAAACCTTAGTCTTGGCAACCACGAGGGACCTCATGATGGAACAACTACTTTCGACACTATGACCGACAAGATGCAGGGACCAGGACGACTTATCGTTGGTGCTGCAGGAAACCATCGTACAGATAAGTTCCATATCGACCATAGCTTTGCTTCTACAGATGATGCTCCATTGAAAACATTTGTTGACTATAAACTCGGTCCATCGCTGACAAGTTGCGGTGGCAACATAGAGATATGGGGCGAAGTAGGTTCAGAGTTTACTGTAGACCTCGCTGCTTATAACACTTTCAACAAGAAAGAAATGGTTTCAACAACTGTATATCCAGCAGAAGGCGTAACCGAAGCATCATTTGGCAGATATGCTACAGGAACATGGAAGGTGGCTTCAGAGATTAGCCCACTAAACGGCAAACCTCATGTTGTATTGACTTCAGCGCTCACCAACATGCGCAACAACTATGAGATAGCCATCACCATTACTCCCAAAAATAGCGGAAGAGTGAATATTTGGTCAGATGACACCTACGTAGGTTTAAGTTCAAAAGATATTGATGGCTTTATCGGTCCTGACGAGAAATCATCAACCTTGGCTGAGATTGGTGGTACAGGTAAGCGCATACTTACCGTTGGCGCCTACACCACACGAAACACATACAAGACAAATACGGCCTCAGGAACTCTCGAAGAGACTATTGGTGCTATAAGCTCGTTCTCAAGTTATGGTCCTACTGCCGATGGACGAATGAAACCAGAGATAACAGCTCCTGGATGTTTCATCATCTCTGCAGTTTCTACAAATGATAAATCTGGCAATGCCATGTATGTAGACCAAGGTTGGTACGACAAGTATGGTCACACAAATATCTATGGCTATATGCAGGGTACATCTATGGCTTCACCTTTTGTAGCAGGTATAGTAGCAACATGGCTGCAGGCTTATCCAGAGCTTACTCCTGAGCAACTTCACGAAATAGTAGCCTCAACAGCTCGCAAAGATAGCTTCACTTCTACCGTTGCTGATAACAACTGGGGATATGGCAAGATTAATGCCATGGACGGACTAAAGAAGTGCATAGAGATGCAGACTGCAGGATGCGAAAACATTGAATATCCATTTGATGGAAGCATCAAGGTGGCTAACAACAATATTGCTATCAGTTTCCCTCGCGACACTCGTGCAGCAATATCAGTAGCAAATATGTCGGGACACCTTATTATATATAAGGACCTTGGAAGCAGAAATGCAGGCGAGACTGTAAACATTCCTATGACATCATTACAAAAGGGTGTTTATCTCCTTTCTGTAAAGACTGGCGCAGGAACAAAGTCATATAAGTTTGTATGCCAATAAGATTATTCATTTTCCAATAAGAATAATCGTATACTTATAAAAACATAAAAGACCGAACGTATATATTTTACGTTCGGTCTTTAATGTTATAATGCAAGCCAGTTGCCAATCATCTTCTTACCATCTGGAGTAAGCACACTCTCGGGATGGAACTGTATGCCATGGATATCATATTGTCGATGGCGAAGAGCCATTATCTGACCATCTTCGCTCTCTGCTGTTACCTCCAAACAGACAGGGAAGCCATTCTTTGAAACCACCCAACTATGATAGCGGCCAATGGTGAAGCGGTTTGGCAAACCAGCAAAGACTTCGTCGTTGGCAGTTTGTATGCAGTCGGTAGCCACACCGTGATAAACTTCTGATAGGTTTTCGAGCTGTCCACCAAAGGCTTCTGCGATAGCCTGATGTCCAAGACATACACCAAGCATAGGCTTTTTGCCTGCATAGGCCTTTATTACATCAAGCAACAATCCTGCTTCAGAAGGGATGCCAGGACCAGGACTGAGTATTATCTTGTCGAAAGCCTCAAGCTCTGGGAGCTTAAACTGGTCGTTGCGATATACTGTGACATCAGCACCAAGCTCCTTCACAAGATGCGAAAGGTTGTAGGTGAACGAGTCGTAGTTGTCTATGATTACAATCTTGATCATATCCAAGAATTTAATTTTATTAGAATTATAGATTAAGAGTTAATGGCGTCGGTCTGCTTTATAGCTTTGACCAATGCACCAAGTTTATTGTTACATTCTTCAAGTTCATATTGGTCGTTGCTCTTTGCCACAACACCACTACCAGCTTGAAACCACAACTCACCATTACGGCTGATGAAGGTTCGTATGACAATAGCTTGGTTTAGGTCGCCATTCAAGCCAATAAAACCTATACAACCTCCATAAGCACCACGGTTGTGAGGTTCGAGTTCGCTTATTATCTGCATAGCCCTAACCTTTGGCGCACCGCTAAGAGTACCTGCAGGAAAGGTATCGATAAAGGCACTAATCTTGTCGGCATCAACATCGAGGGTTCCCGACACACGACTAACAAGATGAATAACATGGCTATAGAATTGCATATCTTTATAGAAATCTACATGTACATCATGACAGTTGCGACTAAGGTCATTGCGTGCAAGGTCTACAAGCATCACATGTTCAGCATTCTCCTTAGGGTCGTTGCGCAAGAATTCTGCATTTCGCTTGTCTTGCTCTATATTTCCCGTACGCTTGGTAGTACCGGCAATAGGGTCGATATATGCTTTATTGCCCTCTATTTTGTTGTGTGTCTCCGGACTTGAACCAAAGATACGGAAGCCACCAAAGTCGAAATAGAAGAGATAAGGACTTGGATTGATGCTCCTTAGAGAACGATACAATCTGAAATCATCACCTTCATATTTCTGAACAAACCTACGGCTAATCACTATCTGGAACACATCGCCACGCAGACAATGCTTTATACATTGGCGAATGTTTGCCTTGTGCTCTTCGTCGGTGAGTGTAGATGTAGGTTCACCAATAGCGTGAAATCCATAAGGATTTATATTTTGCTTGTTGATGGCTTTTATTATTTCATCGATATTTGCTTCGCCCGCCGCCTCATCATGGCATAATGAGATTAGAGTCAAAGTATTATTGAAATGGTCGAACACCAAGATGTCGCGATACAGTATATACATAATATCTGGTGCATCGTTCTTATCCATTGTAGCATCCTTAACCGCTATATCCTCGAAATAGCGAACTGCATTGAAGGAAGTATAGCCATAAAGTCCGCAATAACTGGCACCTTCGCCCTCGACATTGAAATAATGGATGAAGTCTTTGATAGCCTTAGCTACCGACACCTTAGCCCTACCCTTTTGCGACATGTCTACATCTGATTGCTGACGTGTGCCATCAGGGAAAGTCATATCTATCTTTCCGTGTCCTACCTTGATGTTTGCTATCGGACAGATACCTATAAACGAGCGACTGTTGTCGTTGCCATGATAGTCAGAACTCTCAAGCAATGCACTCTGCGGATATATATCGCGCAAGTGCATGTATACGCCAACAGGAGTATATAGGTCGGCAAGTATGGTCTTTGCCTTGGTTATATATTTGTATTTTGCATTGTTCATTGTTGCCTTTCAATTAAAGTAATTACTTATCCCTCCGTTTACCTTTTTACTTTTTTACCTTTTTACTCTTTTACTTTTTTACCCTTTTACTTTTTTACCCTTAAAAGTTTCCATACTCCTTGGCCATTTCCTTATGGCTAAGATATGTTTCTACGTCCTTATCGCCACGTCCACTTACTGTAAGTACCACAACATCATCTTTCTTGAATGTCATCTTCTTCAATGCAGCAATAGCATGGGCACTCTCGATGGCAGGGATGATACCCTCCATACGAGTAAGTTCGTAGCCTGCATAGATAGCTTCATCGTCGTTGATAGCAAGAACGTGAGTGCGACCTTCGGTAGCCAACTGCGCATGCATAGGACCAATACCTGGATAGTCGAGACCTGCACTTATGGTAAAGGCTTCTTTTATCTGACCATCATCGGTCTGCATAACGAGGGTGCGAGCACCATGAATGATACCTTCTGTACCACATTGCATGGTTGCGGCAGTATAGTCGGTATCAACACCATGACCTCCTGCCTCTGCAAGATACATTTTCACACGTTCATCATCTAAATAATGGTATATAGTTCCTGCAGCATTTGAACCACCACCTACGCAAGCAATAAGATAGTCGGGATAATCTCTTCCTATCTTTTCTTCCAACTGCCACTTTATCTCCTCTGATATTATACTCTGCATACGAGCCACGATATCAGGATAAGGGTGAGGACCCATGGTAGAACCTACGATATAGAAAGTCTCTTTAGGATGGCAACACCAGTCACGGATAGCTTCTGAGCATGCATCGCTAAGAGTCATATTACCTGTTGCAACGGGATGAACCTTTGCTCCAAGCATCTTCATACGCTCCACATTGGTATGTTGGCGCTCTACATCTGTCTTACCCATAAATATCTCACATTCCATATTCATAAGCGCGCAGACTGTAGCTGTGGCAACACCATGCTGACCAGCACCTGTTTCGGCAATGATACGAGTCTTGCCCATCTTCTTTGCCATGAGTATCTGACCAACAGTATTGTTAATCTTATGTGCACCTGTATGATTCAAGTCTTCACGCTTAAGATAGAGCTGGCAACCATACTTCTCGCTCATTCGCTTAGCATAGTATAGAGGTGAAGGACGACCAACATAGTCGCGCAACAGAGCACGATACTCAGTCTTAAACTCCTCACTCTCCATTATTGGGAGGTATGCTTTCTGCAAATCAGTTACACATTTATATAATATCTCAGGCACGTAGGAACCGCCAAACTTGCCAAAAAATCCGTTTTCGTCTACTTTGTAATTCATGTTTATGTTTGTTTTTGTTGGTGAGAAATGAATGGATAAACTTTTATTTCTCTAATGCTGCATATAGTTCATCCATCGCCTTGTTGGCATCTTTATACTGATTGAGCAAAGTAACAAACTTACTACCAATGATGGCACCAGCAGCATTAGCCTGTGCACTCTCAAGGGTTTGCTTGTTGCTAATGCCAAAACCTATCATTCTCGGATTTTTTAGGTTCATGGCGTTTATCCTGCGGAAATACTCTTGCTTGGCATCATCAAAACTCTGCTGAGCTCCTGTGATGCTTGCCGAACTAACCATATATATAAAGCCATCGGTATGATCATCGATAAAGCGGATACGCTCTTCGCTCGTCTCTGGAGTGATCATCATTATCACTCTCAGACCATATTTGTCGGCAATAGGTTTCACTACATCCATATAATCGGCGAAAGGAAGGTCGGGAATTATCATTCCACTAACTCCGCATTCCACACAACTCTGACAGAACTTCTCTATGCCATAGTGCATGATGACATTTAGATAACCCATCATAACGAGTGGTATCTGCACTTGGTCTTTAATAGGCTTCAACTGAGAGAACAGATGCTTTAATGTCATTCCATTCTTCAAAGCCACGGTGCCTGCACTTTGGATAACAGGACCATCTGCCAATGGGTCGCTGAATGGAATACCAACTTCTATCATATCAATACCACGTTTCTGCATGGTAAGGATGACATCGGTTGTACCTTCAAGTGTTGGACAGCCAGCACAGAAATATAGCGACAAGAGCTTGCGCTCCTTATTCTCTGAGAATAGTTTGTTTATCTTGTTCATAATCGTTGGTGTTTATGTTGATAATGTTTGTGTTGTGGGTGTTTGTGATGTCGTTTATTATATTTGTGTTGCTTTTGATGTTTGCGTTGTTTATTTCATTTCAGATATGAAAGTCTTCACTTTCTCAACATCTTTGAAGCCTGGTTCTATCTCAAACTTACTATTGAGGTCGACACCTGCAAACATGGGATGATGAAAGTCTTTAATGCTTTCAGCATCATCGGGTGAAATGCCGCCACTAAGCAGGAAAGGAGTATTGCCATTGTAAGCTTGTAGCATCTGCCAATCAAACTTCTTGCCACTACCGCCTACGCTTGCGCATTTGGTATCGAAGAGGAACATATCTACCAAGCCTTCATATTGTTGGCATTTCTGTAGGTCTTCCTTGTTAGCTATGCTTATTGCCTTTATCACCTTTAGTTCTTTTCGGATATCTGGCACAACAGTAGCCTTAAGATTCTCTATCATTACAGGGCTCTCATCGCCATGCAACTGCACATAGTCTAAGTCGTAGTTGTATATTCTTGTAACGATATTCTGTGGAAGATCATCAACGAATACTCCTACCAGCTGTGGTCTATCATTTATAGAAGAGGATTTATCGTTACTTGCCACCTTCTCGAAATCGCTATCTACATGGTCTGGGATTAGTCCGCTACGAGAGTCTATCATGGTTACACAGCGTGGACTCTTTGGATAGAAAATCAATCCTATCATATCTGCTCCAGCATCTACAACTGCACGAATATTGTCGGCATCGCGCATGCCACAAACCTTTATTATCATATCTTATTTCTTTTATTAAGTTGTTTAGATCATCTAAGATAATAACGCAGTTTTGGCAATTATGTTGTTTTGATGGTATCAATGAGTGTCTTTAAAGCAAGTCCTGGGTTGTCGGTCTTCATAAAATGTTCACCCATAAGAAAACCACGGAAACCAACTTTTCGCAAGTCCTGTATTGTTGCAGAATTAGACAAGCCACTTTCGCTAACCTTGCATACTCCTTCGGGCAACTTCTCTGCCAATCTGAAACTATTCTCTACTTCTGTTACGAATGTTCCAAGGTTTCTGTTGTTGATACCATACATATCTGGTTCAAGTTCTGCATATTCGAAGTCGCGGTCGTTGTGCATCTCCAACAGCACTTCAAGCTTCAGCTGATGGGCAGCTTGTATCAGTTGCTGACATCTATCTTTCTCTAAGCATGCAGCTATGAGCAATACTGCCGAGGCACCGCTATGTACAGCTTGCAAGAGTTGATATTCGTCGATAACGAAGTTCTTATATAATATAGGTAATGTAACCCCACTCTCTCGCGCGTACATTATATATTCATCATACCCTCCAAAATAATTTGTGTCTGTGAGTATACTCAATGCTGCCGCTCCATTCTCTTGGTATTGCAATGGCACTACATCAGCCTTAGCATCTTTGTTTATCCATCCTTTAGAAGGCGACTTGCGTTTAAACTCTGCTATTATGCCAGTATCTGAAGCCAGCAACGCTTCACGCATCGATGGTACACCTTCTGCATCACGCTTTGCCATATCAGCCTCAACTGACGAGTATAGTTGACGTGGTGGCAAGAACTGCTTGAAAGCCTCGAGTTCTTGATGCTTATGGGCAACTATTTCTTCAAGGATATCCTTCATTTTATATTGAATTTGGAATGGTGAATATTTTATTTCGTGGGCGAGCTTATTAAAGAGAACTAAGAGTAATCGTTATGGATAACTAAGAGTTTATCTCTGCAAACTTACGGAATGTGGCGAGCGCCTTACCGCTATCTATAGATTCGCGAGCTATTTCCACACATTCTTCTATGCTCTTCTTTCCCTTCTCCATAACCTGTATACCAAAGGCTGCATTTGCCAATACTACATTCTTCTGTGCAGGCAAAGCCCTTTTCTCTAATACTGCATCAAAGATTTCTGCAGCCTCATCTTCGTTGGCTCCTCCAACAAGTTCTTCTGGTGTAGCAGGAACAAAACCAAGATCGGCAGGAGAGAATACTCGTTCATAATTGTTGGTAGCAACCTTGAAATCGCCAGTAAGACTAATCTCGTCGTATCCGTCTATGCTATTAACGATGCCATAGTCGATACCCAACTTCTGATATACCTGACGATAAAGGCGCATCTGATCAAGGTTGGCAACACCAAGGAGCTGAGCCTTTGGCTGTGATGGATTAACCAACGGACCAAGAAGGTTGAAAACCGTAGGGAACTGCAAAGCCTTACGGATAGGACCAACAAACTTCATTGCACTTGCAAAGAGCTGCGCATGGAGATATACAATACCTGCTTCGTTGATGCTGCGATTCAATTTGTCGATATCGGCAGTAAACTTCACACAATGATGATGAATCACGTTTGATGCACCGCTAACAGATGTTGCAGCATAGTTGCCATGTTTAGCAACCTTATATCCAGCTCCAGCAATAACGAAGCAAGAAGTTGTGGAGATATTGAAAGTATTCTTTCTGTCACCGCCAGTACCTACTACATCGATATACTTATCGCAATCCAGTATGGCTTTCACTCCTGTAGCCAAAATGCCATCACGGAAACCCAACAACTCGTCAACAGTAACACCTCGCATCTGCAAACCAGTAAGTAGCGCTGTTATCTGCTCGGTTGGAAATTCATCTTTAGTAATACCAACAATGATATCACGAGTTTCGGTGCGCGAGAGCTCCTCGTGGTTCAGCATCTTGTTCAAAACTTCTTTCATCTCCATAAATTTGTCTCCTATTTGTTTGGTTGTTCGCAGAGGACTAAGGTATCATATCTTGTTGTCTCTGTATTTGATTGAAATTTATTAAAAAAGGCCTGTCGTAAGAACGACAGGCCCATTGATATCTTATTAAAGTATCCACACGGCTTACTCGACTCACGACTTTATTGAAATCTTGAGATACGCCACCACCATGTAAGAGATACTAAATTGATCATAGTCTTTATTGTTTTAGTTTTTAATATTTGATTAGAACTATTGTCCGTTTGCAAAATTACACTTTTTCTTTTAATCTCCAAACTATTTGTGCAAAAATATTTCAGATTGATAGCAGATTGTACTATTTACCTTATTATATATAGTTTAATCATAGAATAAATAGCGCATTATTATTTAATAACATGAGGTTTGTATATTCAGAAAATAGAAAAAGCATTGGACTCTAATCGATAATTAAATTGATTTAAATTAAAAGTGCAATTATTTTTTCATTTCCATGTAATAAATTTGAAAGTGGTACGTTTAATATACAGAAACAAATTTATGATTGCCTATGAAATATTTTACACATGAAGAATCTGCTCCATCAGAAATGACATTAGAAATAATTCGCAAGATTGCCCATACATATAGAGTATCTAAAAACAACGGCAACACTTTAAACTTTTGTCTAAATTGATAAGCAAAATGAAAACATTGATTTCACCTTCTTTGTTGGCGGCTAACTTCCTCAACCTACAAAGAGAGATGGAAATGATAAACAAGAGCGAGGCTGACTGGCTTCACCTTGATGTCATGGATGGCATGTTCGTCCCAAACATCTCATTCGGATTCCCTGTCATTGAGGCTGTAGCTAAAGTCTGCAAGAAACCTTTGGATGTTCACTTCATGATAGAACAGCCTGAACGTTATATCAAACAGACTGCCAAGACTGGCGCCATGATGATGAACGTACACTATGAGGCTTGTCGACATCTGCATCGCACAATACAAGAAATTCACGAAGCAGGCATGAGAGCTGGCGTAACTCTTAACCCTTCAACCCCTGTATCTGTGCTCGAAGATATCATCAATGATGTCGATATGGTGTTATTGATGAGCGTTAACCCAGGCTTCGGTGGTCAGAAGTTTATCGAACATACTATAGAAAAAGTCAGTAGACTAAAGGACTTAATGGCTCGTAGTGGTAGCAAAGCCTTGATAGAGATTGATGGTGGAGTGCAACAAGATACTGCACCACGCCTCGTTGAAGCAGGAGCCGATGTGCTGGTAAGTGGCAGTTATGTATTCAAAGCAAAAGACCCATTGGCTACTATTAGCTGGCTGAAGAATCTATAAAAACTCTATAGAATATTTATGGGGCTATACATTAAGATGCGATATTATTATATCTTCCTAATGTGTAGCCCCATGATATTTTTAACAAATCCTTCTTAATACAGCTCCAAGTCAAGTTCTTGTGTGCGAGCCATACGACGCATATTCAATATAGCATAGCGCATACGCCCCAAAGCAGTATTGATGCTAACATTGGTACATTCAGCAATTTCCTTAAATGATAGCTGCTGATAATATCTCATGTAGACAACTTCGCGCTGTGTATCGGGTAAGAGATTCATAATCTTCTTCACATCCTCAAGCACTTGGTCGTTGACATATTGATTTTCAATATTCAACTCCAACAAATTGTCGCTACTGATATTAGTAAGATTGTTATCTTCAGGAGTCTCAATAACATTCTCTATTCTTCGCTCACGATAAGAATCCATAATTATATTGTGAGCAATACGAATCAGCCAAGCGCCAAACTTACCGCTTGTAACATAGCGTCGCTGCTGCAACCTTGATATTACTTTGACGAAGGTTTCTTGGAATATGTCCTCAGCCTTTTCGCGGTCACGAACCACGAAAAGAATATAGGAAAACAATTTAGTCTGATTGCGTGACAATAGCAAATCGAACGCCTTGTTATCTCCGTTGGCATAAGCTAATGCCAACTCCTCGTCAGTAAATTCTGAGAGTTTCTTCATTTCTTAATCTTTTTATTATTAAGTAAATGTATATCCTATAGGCGTGTCGTTTTGTTATTAATTAATGTTTTGTATTGGCAAAGGTAGTTATTATTTTCCAAAACAACAAATATTTCTGTGAAATAATGTAAATTCAGCAATAATTTAACAACTTCTACGTTGTCATTTATTATTAGTCCAATCTATAAAATCAAACTACTAAAACTATGGAAGATAAATCAGAACAAGATAAAATAAAAAATAAGCAAGAAGAAAAAGCCCTAAAGCAAAATAGAAAAGAGCTTGAGCAAGATAAAATTCCGAGTGGTAACGATAAGCTTGAGCAGGATAAAGTACCGAGTGTACTCAAGCAGCAAGCCAACTGGGATGCATTGTTCTTTTATCAGAAGTCGGATGTGATATATCAGCTCACATTTGCCTTCTGTGACCGCTTTATCCACCTTTATAAAGACCGCACTCGTGATCAAGTGATTCAAGCAGCACGCTCATGCAAGCAGAATATCGTAGAAGGATTAGCAGACGGAGTTACATCAACCGAAATGCAACTTAAGCTAATGAATGTAGCACGTGCATCATTAAAAGAAACTCGTGAAGACTTCGAAGACTATATAAAATCGCGCCACTTACTATTCTATCGCAAAGGAGAAGACAGATACGACAAGATGCTCAGCTACTGCCGTTACCACAATAAACTTGAAGACTACGAGCCATTCTTCTCTGAATGGAGCGATGAAGAGATGTGCAACTGCGCCATCACCCTCTGCCATATGGTCGATAAGATGCTAATGTCATTCTTAGCAAAATTAGACAGGGAGTTCGTCACAGAAGGTGGCATCAAAGAGCGTATGTACAAAACCCGCACTGGATATCGCCAAAAGCAAGACGAAAGATTAAAGCAACTCGAAGAAGAAAATCCAAGGCTCATAAAGCAAATATTGGAGCTTAAGGAGCAACTTGAGAAGCAAAAGGCGCAACTTGAAGAGCAAAAGGCGCAACTTGAGGACGCTCTATCTTTAGCAGCGAAATGGCAAGCCGCTTACGAAGACCTCAAACAGAGGGCTTTGAAAGCTTATTATGAGCAGCAAGCAGAAATAGAGAGGCTAAAGAAAGATAGATAGATTTTCTATATTATCTAGACTATCTAGATTATCTAGATTATCTAGATTATCTAGAACTTCTAGTTTATCTAGAACTTCTAGTTTATCTATCGCTTCTAAGCCAAAAACAAAAAAAGAGGTTGGTGCAGGATGCTACCAACCTCGAGGGATGATTTCGAAAAAACTCGAAATCCATAAAAACTTTCGCAAATATAGACCTTATTAATGACATTTCCAAATTTTCCCTAAAGAAAATGAATTATTTAACATATGTTTTACTCTATCAATCAATAAATATCAAGTTTATCTATAGCCATATCTATCACATATTTTCTTAAATATCAACTACTTAACAAAAAGTCACATAAAATAAACTAAAATTCTAAAGGATATAATTACTATTTTTATATCTTTGCATGTAGATTATTCGACAAGCGCTAATAGCTACAGGAAACTAATCAAAATCACACAATACAGGAAACCTGTAAACACTCACATAGCACAGGAACTAATCAACAATCATATAATGAAACAATTACTGACAACATTAATCATGTTGCTATCGTTACCACTATGCTCTTTTGCACAGGGTTGGAACGAAAGCGAGTACAAACAAATCGAGAGTAACATCAGAACTCCTCAGTTCCCAGATCGTACTTTCGTCATCACACAGTTTGGCGCTAAGGTAAAGGCTTCTGCAGCTGCAAACCAAAAGGCCATTAACAAAGCTATTGCCACTTGCTCTGCTAAGGGTGGTGGAACAGTCGTTGTGCCTAAGGGTACATGGAACACAGGTGCTATCAGAATGAAGAGCCACGTAAACCTAAAGGTTGAGGAAGGTGCTACTCTTCTCTTCGCTTTCCAGCCAGAGCTTTATCCTTTGGTAAAAACCTCATGGGAAGGCTTAGGATGCTGGAACTATTCTCCATGTATCTATGCCTACGGTGAGACCGATCTTGCTATCACAGGTAAAGGAACCATCGACGGTAATGGTAGCCGTGAAACTTGGTGGCCTTGGTGTGGAGCTAAGAAGTTCAACTTTCAAGAAGGTGTTACCAAGGAAGCACAAAATTTGGGTAGCCGTGCACGTCTGCTGAAATATGCTGAGGATGGTGTACCTGAAGATGAAAGACGTTTTGGTAAGGGACAAGGCTTGCGTCCACAGCTCGTAAACTTCAATCGTTGCGATGGAATCCTCATCAAGGATGTAAAGCTCACCAACTCACCTTTTTGGGTTATCCACCCATTGCTCTCTAAGAACATCACCGTAGATGGTGTATACATCTGGAACGAAGGTCCTAATGGTGACGGTTGCGACCCAGAGGCTTGTGAGAACGTTCTTATTCAGAACTGTACTTTCCACACTGGCGACGACTGTATCGCTATCAAGAGCGGACGCAACAACGACGGACGTCTTTGGAACACTCCAAGCAAAAACATCATCATCCGTAACTGTAAGATGGAAGATGGTCATGGTGGTGTAGTTATCGGTTCTGAGATTTCTGGTGGTTGCCAGAATGTATATGCAGAGAACTGCCACATGGACTCTCCTGACCTTGAGCGTGTATTGAGAATCAAGACAAACAACTGCCGTGGTGGTTTGATTGAGAATATCAACATGCGCAACGTTACTGTTGGCCAATGTCGTGAGGCTGTATTGAAGATCAATCTCGACTACGAGGCTAAGGAAATTTGCTATCGTGGCTTCCAGCCTACTGTTCGCAAGGTATACATGGAGAATGTAACCTGCCAGAAGAGTAACTATGGCGTATTGATCATCGGCTTAAACGAGATTGAAAATGTTTACGACGTTACTGTTAAAGACTGTAACTTCACTGGCGTTGTCAAGCAGCCTGTAAAGATGACTGGTAAGACACGCAACGTGAAGTTTGACAACCTCATGATAAACGGCAACCTCATCCTTCAGGATGCTGATAAGCCATATCAGAACTATTCACAATGGATGACATGGTCAGAGATGAAGCGCACTCCAAAGAGCTATATGCTCGACTTCGCAAAGAAGCCAAAGTGGAGCTACGTGATGGGTATCGAAATGGAAGGAATGCTCGACACCTATTATAGATATAAGGACGAGACTATCGCAGAATACCTCAAGGAATATCCTGCAAAAATGATAGATGCTCAGGGCAATATCACAGGCTACAAGCTCGAAGACTATAATCTCGACAACGTACGCACAGCAAAGTTCATCTATCGCATGAACGAGTTGTTCCCAGCAGAAAATCAGAAGAAGGCCCTTGCCACATTATTCTCTCAGTTAGAGAAGCAGCCACGCACCAAGGAAGGTGTGTGGTGGCACAAGGCTATCTATGCGAACCAGGTATGGCTCGACGGAATCTTCATGGGTCTTCCATACTACACTCTCGCTGCTCCAAGTATCAAGGGTATGAAGAAGGCGCAGAAGAAATACTGGAAAGATGCAGTAGACCAGATTCTAAAGACCGACCTTCGCACATACGATGCTAAGACAAACCTTTGGAAGCATGCTTGGGACGAAACCCACACAGCATTCTGGGCAGACAAGGAGACAGGACTCAGCCAGCACACATGGGCAAGAGCTTTGGGATGGTATGTTATGGCTATCACCGAGGTGCTCGACGTATTGCCTGCAGACTATCCTAACCGCGACAAGGTTGTAGCTTTGTTGCAGAAGACTATGCAGTCGGTAGTAGACTATCAGGACAAGAAGACAGGTGTATGGTACGACGTGCTCGATGTTAAGGACAGCCGCAACTATCTTGAGTCTACAGCCTCTTCTATGTTTGCTTACGTATTGCTAAAGGGTGCAAGAACAGGCTACCTTCCTGAGTCATTCCGCGCAGCTGGTATCAAGGCATACAACGGCATCATCAACAACTTCATCAAGGTTAACGCCGACAAGACTATCTCTCTCACCAACTGCTGTTCAGTATCAGGCCTTGGCCCTGCTCCTGGTCCATACGTAAAAAAGCCTAACTTCAAGCGTGATGGCAGCTTCAATTATTATATGAGCGAGCCTATCCGCGACAACGATGCTAAGGGCATTGGTCCTTTCATCTGGGCTTCATTGGAGATGGAACAGCTTCCACAGGGAAAGTGAAGAACGAAAAGTGAAGAGTGAAGAATCTAATAGATCAGACATTCAAAGGAATTCTATGAAAAGAATTATAATGGCTGCCGCTGCAACACTTTCTATGTCAGCAGCAATGGCACAGGCTCCTGCATTTCCTGGTGCTGAAGGTTTTGCACGATACACTACTACTGGTGGACGTGGAGGTAAGGTGATTCATGTCACTAACCTCAACGACTCTGGTACAGGATCACTCCGTCAAGCTTTGCAGAACACATCGGGTAAAAGAATTATCGTATTTGATGTTTCTGGTACAATAGCATTGAAGAGCAACCTGACTATAAAAAATGGTGATGTTACGATAGAAGGTCAAACAGCCCCTGGTGATGGTATCACACTCCGCGACTACACATTAGAGAACAAGGCAAACAACGTAATCATTCGTTTCATACGCGTTCGCCGTGGCAATGCCGTAGATGTTAACGACGGTGCAGATTCTTTTTGGGGACGCAATCGCAACAACATCATCATCGACCATTGCTCTATGAGTTGGAGTATCGACGAGACTGCTTCGTTCTACGACAATAAGAACTTCACCATGCAATGGTGTACCGTAGCAGAGAGTCTCAACAACGCAGGTCACGACAAGGGTGCTCATGGATATGGAGGTATATGGGGCGGTAAAGGTGCTTCATTCCACCACAATCTCTTGGCACACCACACCAATCGTTGTCCACGACTCAATGGTGCTCGCTATGGTTGGGGAGGCTCTTCTGCCGACAACTATGCAAGCAGCATAGAGGCTGAGCAGGTAGACTTGCGCAACAATGTGATGTACAACTGGGGCAAAGGCAACGGAGCCTACGCAGGTATGGGTGGCTACCACAATATAGTTAACAACTACTATAAGTATGGCCCTGCTACAAAGAATAAATACCGCGTGTTCCAATGTGGTCACACATCAGGTGCATCAGGCGAGGTAATTCCAAAGAATATCTATGGTCACTTCTATATCGATGGTAACTACGTTAGAGACAAAGGTGAGAACTACGATTGGAAGGGCGTAATCATCGACGATGGTAACACTACTGTTAGAGACACCATCGAGCTTAAAGAGCCAGTAAATCCAGGCATAGTAACAACCCACTCTGCTCAGAAAACCTTCGAAAAGGTACTTGCATATGCAGGAGCTTCATACAAGCGCGACGCTGTAGATGCTCGCTATGCAGAGGAAGCAAAGAATGGTACTGCCACCTATAAGGGAAGCGTAACAAAGCTTGCAGGTATCATCGACTCACAGAATGATGTTGGTGGATGGCCTACATTGAATTCTACAGAAAAGCTTCTCGACTCTGATAACGATGGTATGCCAGATATCTGGGAGACTGCACACGGCTTGAATCCTAAAGATGCTAACGACGCTGCTGCTTACACTATAGATAAGAAGGGCTATTATACAAATATCGAGGTTTATTGCAACGCATTGGTAGAAGACTTAATGAAGGCTGGTAACGCCGACGCCATCGAGAGCGTAGACGAATACTATCCAGCGACTATCAAGGTTGACGGTATACCTTATTACAATAGTGGCAACAGCAACCCTACCCTCATCGCAGATATCGACTACAAAGATAAAAACGTCAACGAGTACTACAATCTTCAGGGTATGAAGGTAAACAAACCTACTCGTGGCATCGTAATCGAGAAAAGAGGTAAGACCATAAAGAAAAGAATATACTAAACTATATTTATAAGTAGGTGTTCAAAATTAATTTAAATGATTTTATGCCATATTTTGGTCCGTATGTTCAGCTCCGAAGAGGGAGTGTAGCGGGCTACATGACCGATGAGAGCTGGGCATACGGGCTAAAAGAGGGCGTAAAGGCATTTGAAAGCATAACATTTTTATAAGATTCATATATGCGATTAATTTTGAACACCTACTTATAATCATCCCAAAGAAGGATAGTGCATCATAGTATGTGCTATCCTTCTTTCATTTATAATATATTGGTAGATTTTCCTCACTATACTAAAGAATTTTAGCTGTTTAATAAAAATTTAATATTAATAATCGGTTTATATTAATAAATATATCTATCTTTGCAATGAATGTAAAACTATTGCAGAATTATGTGTTCTCATAAAGGCCTATAAATTCTTTTAATCTAAATATTAACTAAATTAATACGAACAGTTATGAACAAAATTTTACGCTTATCTTTCATAGCAGTCCTTGCTATGGTGTTTAATGTTTCGTTTGCTGATGAGGCTACATTTACCCTCAACACAGAAGCTGGTGTTAAGGCTTTAGGTTTGGAAGTTCCAGCCCCAGGAAGTGGTACAAAAGTAGAGTCAATGACTTCTGGTGGAGTTACTATAGCGGCAACTACAGCAAAAGACAAGACCGACACTCGTATCTTCCAAGGCACTACAAAGAAAATTGATTTCCGCATTTATACGGATGGAACTTTAACTTTCACCGCAGGTGATAAGTACATCACAGAGATTACCATGACTGGTAAAGATGTAGAGACATTTACTGTAGATGGTGGATGTGCAAATGGTGTATGGAAAGGTTCTGCTAAGTCTGTTAAATATACAGCTCAAAAAACCGTAAATATCTACACTATCACCGTTAAGTATCAATCAGAAGCTGCAGCAACTAAGAAGTCTGCAGGTCTTGCTTTCTCAGAAACAAAAGCAACAGCTGTTTTGGGAGAGAAGTTTACAGCTCCTACTCTTACAAAGGCTACAAATGCTGCAGTAAAGTATACTTCTACAAACACTAAGGTTGCTACAATCGACGAAGCAACAGGTGAAATAACATTGGTTGCTGCAGGCAATACAACCATTAAGGCAGAAACTAAAGAAAACGCAGACTATTATGCAGGTTTAGTAAGCTACTCTCTTGCTGTTACCGAACCTGTTAAGGATCTCGTTACACTTCCTTACGTTGAAGAATTTGCTACAGGTATTGGTTCATTCGTTATAAACGATGTAAAACTTGGCGAAGGTCTTACAAATGTTTGGAGACACGATGCTTCTTACAAATATATGAAGGCTTCTGCATATGTTAACCAAAAGAACATTCCAAGTGAGAGCTGGTTGGTTTCTCCAACAATCGATCTTAAGAACGAAACTGAGGCATATTTGAATTTCTCTCATTGCATCAGCAAATACTTCGGCACAGTTAGCGAAGAGGCTACACTTTGGATTCAGGTTGTTGGTGGTGAATGGGAGCAGATTGCTATCACATACCCTACCTTTGAAGCAAATAAGAACTTCTCTTCTTGGCTTGATGTTCAGGACATAGATCTTAAGAAGTATGTTGGCAAGGAGATTAAGGTTGGTTTCAAGTATGTAAGTACTGACAAGAATGCAGGTACATGGGAAATCAAGAACGTGAAGGTTGTTAAGGCTACAGCTGCTGGCGTAAACGCAATCACTCTTGACAAGACAAACGCTCCTCTCTACAATCTTGCAGGTCAGCGTGTAAGTAACAACTACAAGGGTGTAGTAGTAAAGAACGGTAAGAAGTACTTCAACAAGTAATATCTTCTTCAGCTGATTACAAACTACAAGTAATACATATAAGACTGGCATCACAATATTGGTGATGCCAGCCTTTATTTTATTGACTCCTTCGTTCAACCCAGGCTGAACGAAGGAGTTAATTATATTACTTTCCAAAGTTATTAAGCTTCTACATCCGTTCAGCCCACTGTTGAACGATAAAGTATGTTAGTTACGATGGCAAAGTAAGTTAGCTTCTACGACCATTCAACAGCTGTTGAACGCAAGAGGTAATCTATTATAGTCTTGAACGAGATTAATATAGATAGGTGGTAAAAAAAATATTGCTTGGCATTCACACTTGATGTGATCAGCCAAGCAATACTATAAAAAGCAATATAATAGTTTACTCGAACTATCTAAAATAGTCATTTTGAGCTATTAAGAATTTAGATGAATTACTTAACGAACTTCTTACCATTCTTAATCTTCAAACCCTTAGCGTTCTCAGAAACCTGAACGCCTGCGAGGTTGTAAGTCTTACCATCAGCCTTAGGAGCGATGATTGTTGAAACACCAGCTGCATTTACAAGTTCGAAAGCGTAGAAGTTAATAGAACCAACAGGGTATGTGATAGATACATCACCCTTCTTTGCCTCAACAGTGATAACAGGATAAACGTTCTTCTCAACTTTTCCAGTAGGAGAAGTAGCATCTTCAATAGTTATAGTAGTAGCCTCAGACTCCAAAAGAATCTTGTTTACCAACTCTGTTTCATTCTGTGTCAACACAATGTTACGATCAGTTGCACCGTTGCTACCAGTACGCGCGTAAACCTTAAGGGTGCCATCAGTAGGCAATGTAAGAGTCAAATTATTCTTTGATGACGACTTACCACCAGTCTTCAAACGATAATCGAACGAAACGTAAGACTCCGAGGTGCCAAAGTAAGCAGTATTAGCATCTACAGCGAGCTTACCATCAGTATCAGTTACTGTCAATACAAGGTCGCCTTTAGTAAATGATCCAGGAACTGCACCTTTATCATACTTTGTATCAAATGATAGAACCTGTGCAGAAGCAGAAGTAGCAAAAGCTACAGCTGCGATAAGAGTAAAAATTTTCTTCATAATAATAATTTGTATTAAGTTTATATTTTAAAGTAGATTTATTTTCTGATTCATGATAATACAAAAGAACGCAAAACATCAAACACATTTGAATGCAATGCTTTTTGCTTTTATCTTTTGCAAAGATACTTATTGATTGCCAACAACATGAATAATTATCATCATAAAAACATGAAAAATTATCAAACGACTATTTTTTTAAGGCTCTGCATAACAAATATGAAAAACAAAAAAAGATAAGTCGTAATGATAGTTGACAAGAGTAGTTTTTAAAAACAGACAATCTATATTTCGTTTTACGAAGTGATAGAGCTAAAAATATGATTTATTAATTGAAACAATAAGGCTTATATATATAATAAGGTATACAAAGGAGGAGAAATGGGCGAATATTAGATAGAAACACTATCTAAATTGCGACTTAGTATATGCAAATAATTATCAATAAGTACAGTCTTAACAAGTTGATATTCAAAGGTTTGATAATTTTTCATAAAATAATGCTAATATTTTTAGAGCAATTTAATATCTTTTTATTAATTTTGCGCTGTAAACTAATTGTACTAATCTAATTAATTTCACGTATGTCTGGTTATTTGAATAACATTCGAATGGCGCTATTGTCCTTCTTCTGTCTTTTCTTGACAGGGACTATCTCGGCGCAAACCATCAATGGTTCGGTTAAAGACAATACCGGTGAACCCGTAATTGGTGCTACTGTTATAGAACAGGGTGCATCAAATAACGGCACTGTAACCGATATTGACGGTAATTTCACAATTAAGCTGAAAGGCAAGAGCCACAAGCTGAGTATATCTTACGTTGGTATGAAGACTCAGGTTGTAGAAGTTAAAGGCAAGAGTCAAGTAGCTGTTAAGCTCGAAGATGAAGCCACAAGCCTCAACGACGTAGTCGTTATCGGTTATGGTTCTGTCAAGAAAAAGGACCTTACAGGTTCTGTTGCCACAGTAAGCAGCAAGGCTTTGGCAGAGGTTCCTGTAGCTTCAGCCTCAGAAGCTTTGACAGGTAAGATGGCTGGTGTGCAGGTCACAACATCCGAGGGTTCACCTGATGCAGAAGTAAAGATTCGCGTTCGCGGTGGTGGTTCTATCACCCAGAGCAACGATCCTCTTTATATTGTAGATGGTTTCCCTGTAGATGGTATTGGTGACATCCCTGCTACCGACATTGAGGACATCACAGTCTTGAAGGATGCTTCTTCTACAGCTATCTACGGTAGCCGTGGTGCTAATGGTGTTATCCTCGTTACCACTAAGAGCGGTAAGAGCGGTAAGGTAAACGTTAGCTACAACGCTTACTATAGCGTAAAGAAGATTGCAAAGACTATGGATTTGCTCACTCCTTATGATTATGCTAAGTGGCAGTATGAACTTGCTTTGCTTAAGAATCAGAAGGATATTACTTCTTACACAGATTTCTTAGGTAACTATCAGGACATGGACATGTATAAAGATGTAGCTGCAAACGATTGGCAGGACATCGTTTATGGTCGCACAGGTCACACCTTCAATCAGAACTTGAACATCAATGGCGGTTCTGAGACCATTAAGTATGCATTCAGCTATGCCCACATGAACGACAAGGCTATCCAGATTGGTTCTAACTTCAAGCGCGACAACTTCAGCTTGAAATTGAACACTAAGCCAACCAAGAACACTACCCTCGACTTCCAGGTTCGCTATAGCGACACCGATATCCGTGGTGGTGGTGCTAACGATGCTACAGGTTCTATGGATACCGACCGTCGTTTGAAGTATGCTCTTTATTATTATCCAATGCCTCTCTCTAACCTCGACGAGAGCGTAGGTAACGATGATGATGAACTTGGCAACCTTATCCACCCTGTTGTTGCTCAGTATGACAACGACCGTGTAAAGGAGCGTAAGCAGTTGAACTTTGCTGGTGCTTTCGGTTGGGAAATCATCAAGAATTTGAAGGCTAAGGTAGAATTTGGCTACGATGACTACAATCAGTATGATCAGCGTTACTATGGTAAGACTACTTATCAGGCTCGTAACAGCTTCTCTGACTACCCTGGCATGCCTGGTATCACCCTTGAGGATACCAACCGCCACAAGTTCCGTAACACCAATACTGTTAGCTACGACTTCAAGAAGCTCTTGAAGAGCAAGAAGCACAGCCTCAACATGATGGTTGGTCATGAGTATATCATTACCAAGAAGCGTACTCACTCAGATGAGATTCACGGTTTCCCAACAGACTTCGATGCAAACACAGCTTGGAAGCTTACAGGTCAGGGCCACCCAGTAAAGGTTAACGATATCTACTCAGCAGACGACAAGCTTTTGTCTTTCTTCACTCGTGCTAACTACAACTACGAGGATAAGTATTTGTTGAGCTTCACATTCCGTGCCGATGCTTCTTCTAAGTTCTCTAAGGACAACCGTTGGGGTTACTTCCCATCAGCAGCTGCAGCATGGCGTATTTCTTCTGAGCCTTTCATGAAGGGCACCAAGAAGTGGCTCGACGACTTGAAGCTCCGTGTATCTTTCGGTACTGCAGGTAACAACAACATCCCTGTGGGTCAGCTCACACAGGAGTATCAGGCTGTAACTGGCTCCCCTACTCTTTGGGTTAATGGTTTCAACACAATGTGGGCACCATCTTCAACAATGGCTAACCCTAACTTGAAGTGGGAAACTACTATCACACGTAACCTTGGTCTTGACTTCACCGTATTGGATGGTAAGTTGAGCGGTTCGGTTGAAGGATATATCAACACCACAAAGGACCTTCTCATCAAGTTCCCTGTAAGCGGTACAGGTTATACCTCACAGTATCGTAACATGGGTGAGACTGAGAACAAGGGTCTTGAGGCTACATTGACATGGCACGCCGTAAACAAGAAAGATTGGGGCATTGACTTCTCAGGAAACATTGGTTTCAACAAGGGTAAGATCAAGTCGCTCGGTGGTATGCAGGAGTTTGGTGCTGAAACACGCTGGGCTTCTTCAGAAATCGGTAATGAGTACGTAATCGCAGTAGGCGGTCAGGTAGGTCAGATTCGCGGTTATCGTAGCGCAGGCCGCTATGAGGTTAGCGACTTCAAGGGCTACAACGAGAAGACAGGTCTTTGGGAGCTCAAGGATGGTGTAGCTGATGCTACAGCAGTAGTTGGTACAATCCGTCCAGGTTCTATGAAACTTCAGGATATGCCAGGCGAAGATGGTACAGCTAATGGTACTATCGGCGACGAAGACAAGTGCATCATCGGTAATGTAAACCCAGACTTCACAGGTGGTTTCTCTATCAACGCACGTGCTTATGGCTTCGACCTCAGCGCAAACTTCAACTTCAGCGTAGGCAACGATATCTACAATGCCAACAAGATTGAAGGAACAATGACCGGTAAGTATCAGTATCGTAACATGCTCGACATCATGGGTGATGGCAAGCGTTGGACTAACCTCAACGAGGATGGTACACTCTGCAACGACCCTGTGAAGCTTGAGGCTATGAACAAGAATACTACTCTCTGGTCACCTTATACAAAGCAGATGATTCTTACAGACTGGGCTATCGAGGATGCTTCATTCCTCCGTTTGAACACCTTGTCTCTTGGCTACACATTGCCTAAGAGCTTCGTTAAGAAGTTGGGCATAAACAGCCTCCGCTTCTACTGCACAATGTATAACGTGTTCACCATTACTGGCTACGATGGTTTCGATCCAGAGTCTGACTGTATCAAGAAGTCTGGTCAGGAGAGCCTCACACCTGGTTGTGACTACTCTGGTTACCCACGCAGCCGCCAGTATGTATTTGGTTTGAACTTGAATTTCTAAACCTTCCATTACAAGACCAAACAATGAAAAATATATTTAAGCTTTCAATAATGTCCATAGCTCTTGCTGGTGTAGTAACATCATGCGATATGGACGCCCCAACACAGTCTACTCTCGATGAGAGTTCTGTGTTCTCACAGTATTCGTTGGCTGAGTCAGAGATTATGTCTATACACGTATCATTCGGTCAGACAAACTCTTACCGCGGACGTTTCCTACCTTACTATGGTCTTAACAGCGACCTTGAAACTAGTAGTGGAACACAGCCTTCATATTCAAAGGCTATGTCGTACGACGATAAAAACAGCCTTTGGGCATACAACACACTGGCTACCAACGGTCAGATGAATACCGATAATAATGCCTATGCAATGTTCTACGAGGGTATCGAGCGTGCAAACCTTGCTATCCAGGGCATCCGTAAGTATGGCAATATCGAGAACAACCGCGATATGGCTCAGCTTCTTGGTGAGGCTTTGACATTGCGTGCTCTCATCTACAACGACCTTATCAAGGCTTGGGGTGATGTTCCTGCACGTTTGCAGCCAAACAATGCAGACAATGTATATATGCCACGTTGCAACCGTGACTCTATATATAAAGTATTGCTCGCAGACCTTAAGGAAGCAGAAGACTACTGCTATTGGCCAAACGAGAATGTTATCACAAAGAGCACAGAGCGTGTAAGCAAGAGCTTCGTTAAGGGTCTTCGTGCTCGTATCGCTCTCTATGCAGGTGGCTATGGTCTTCGTGGCGATGGCTATCGCAAGAGCAAGGATCCAGAGTTGGCATCTGACAAGATGTATGCTATTGCTAAGCAGGAGTGTACCGACATCATCAACAAGCATTGCAACACTCTTGGTAGCTTCGAAGAGAACTTCAAGAAGCTTTGCCAGGACAATGTAGCTGCAGGTGGTGAATCGTTGTGGGAAATTCCATTTGCTTCTGGTCGTGGTCGCGTAGTTTATACTTTCGGTATCAAGCATCAGGCAGCAGACCAGTATACATCACAGAATCAGGGTGGTGCCAATGGTCCTCTTCCATATCTATATTATGACTATGACAAGGATGATATCCGTCGCGATATTACTTGTATTCCTTATGAGTGGAGCAAGGAGCTTGTTGATGGCAAGTCATATCAGCAACTTCGTGGTATCAACAAATGGTGCTTCGGTAAGCTTCGCTACGAGTGGATGAAGTCAGAGCGTGCTCTTAGCCTTGGTAAGAATGATGATGGTGTAAACTGGCAGTACATGCGTTTGGCAGATGTTTACCTCATGGCAGCAGAGGCTATCAACGCTTTGGACAATGACCAGCAGACAGCTTGGAACTATATGAAGCCTGTTCTCGACCGTGCTCTTCCTGCAGCCAAGGTTGAAGCTTTGAAGACTAAATATACAGCTAATCAGGAAGCTTTCTTCAATGGTATCGTAGAGCAGCGTGCATTTGAGTTTGCTGGCGAAATGCTTCGTAAGGCAGACCTCGTACGTTGGGGAATCATCGATGAGAAGATGGCAGAGGCTAAGCAGAAGCTTACAGATCTTTCTAACCGCGCAGGTAGCTATGCAGACCTTCCTCTTAAGCTTTACTTCAAGAACGAAGGCGAAAATATCGTAGTATATGGATTGAACCATGGTGATACTGATGAAGAGGGTGCTGCTCTTGAGGGTTACAACTCAAAGCAGTGGTTCGTAGACTCTAAGACAAATGCCAACCTCTTGACCGAAGATTACATCAATGGTTTGTATGTAGGAACACCAAGCTTGAACTGCTTGTGGCCTATCTGGCAGACATTCATTGAGAAGAGCAATGGTTTGCTCAACAATGAAGGCAACTACGGTCAGCTCTCTGATTAAAATATTATTAGTTGGCAGATATTGCAATCTGCTGTATCTGCCAACAGATAATCTTTACAAAATACAATTCATAAACTGAACAATATGAAAAAATCAATCATAAACGCTTGCATTCTTGGTCTCGGCTTATTATCGATGACTGCATGTAGCGATCCGATGGACGAGATTACAAGCCTTATCGTAGGCCGCAACTTCTCGCCTGTTAACTTTGAAACTAAAGATATCACTAAGGAGAGTGCTTCGTTTCACTGGACTGCTGTTAGCGGTGCAACAAGCTACGAGCTACAAATCTTCGCAGATAGCGACCTTGACTTTAGTGGTGAACCAACATTTGTATACAAGAACATCTCTAAGGATGACATCCCTTACGCAGTAAGCGGTTTGATGTACGATACACAATATTCTGCACGTGTTATGGCTGTTGATGATAACGATGCTACTCGTAACTCTAAGTGGAGCGAAGTTTCATTCCGCACCAACGCACAGCAGATCTTTAAGTCAGTTTCTAACTCTGATATCGCTGACCGCAGCGTTGTAATGAACTGGCCAGCAGGTGAAGAAGTTACAACTATCTATGCTGTAGCTTCAGAGACAGGCGACACCATAACAACAAAGCAACTTACTGAGACAGAGATTGCAGCTGGTAAGGCTATTGTAGATGGTTTACAGCCAGAAACAAAGTATGACGTATACCTCTACAATGGTAGCAAGAAGCGTGGTACAAAGACATTCAAGACTATTGCCGACCTTAATGGTGCTATCGTAGTTCGTCCTGGCGACGACTTCGCTTCATTGATTAAGAATGCTGAGGCAGGTTCTGTATTCGCTTTGATGCCTGATACATTCAAGATTATGTCTGAGGATGAAACTGGTACAAGCGCTGTGGCAATCTCTAAGAGTATCGAGATCAAGGGTATCTACCCTACTGCAGCTCCTGTTATCCAGGGTCGCTTCGAGATTAACGATGGTGCTTCTGTTTCTATCGACAACGTAGTTCTCGATGGTTCTGCAAATGTTTCTACCGACCAGGCTTTCAACTTCAAGACAGCCGATGCTACCTACGGAAAGGTTATCATCAAGAACTCTGAAATCAAGAACTTTGGTAAGGGTGTATTCTATGTTAACGTAGCTTGTACTATTAACGAGCTTACTTTCAAGAATTGTTTGATTCACGACATTGAGTGCGATGGTGGCGATATGTTCGACTGTCGTAAGGGTCGCATAGACAACCTTAACCTCCTTGAGTCTACAATCTATAATAGTGCAGCAAGCCGCGACTTCATCCGTATGGACGATGCATCTACACTTGGTGGCGCTCCTGTTATCACAGTAAACAAGTGTACTATTGATGGTGCTTCTAATAAAGCTAAGCGCTTGCTCTATGTTCGCTATGTAGGCAACGTAATCAACTGGACAAACAACATCGTTTCAAATACTGGTGCTGTATGGTCTAACCAGTCAAAGACTGGCGTTCCAACATTCCAGAACAACGTATACTTCAACAGCGCTAAGCTCAATGTAGCAGACGTAGAGGGTAAGACTAACATGTTTTCTGACGAGGCTGGCAAGGAAGCTAACCCTGAGTATAAGAATGCCGCTAAGGGCGACTTCACTATCGGTAACGAGAGTGTTAAGAAGCTCGGTGTTGGTGACCCAAGATGGTAATCACCTAAAAACATATATATAATAACAAAAGCTGCAGCCATATTTATTTGGTTGCAGCTTTTTTATTATCCTCAATTTTACCCTTTTACCTATTTCACCTTTTACTTTTTTCCCATTTTTATTTTTTTTACTCTTACCAATGTTTGGATAGATTCCAAAGAATTTTATGTATTTTATACATGCATCGTTATAGCGACAGAAACAAATTATAAAAATAGTTAGAGAAAACAATGCTATTTAAAACAAAAGTAGTATCTTTACAAACTCTAAATCAAAAATAAACAAATAACTCTTAAAACATGAATAAAACAACTATCAAATCATTTGTATTAATAGCTCTATTGGCTATGCCAAACTTTATTCAGGCACAGACTTTCAAGGGTATTTCAGAAGAACTTAAGGCAAATAATACTCCTGAAGGATGGAAGAAGGTAGACCTACCTCAACTACCTGAGATTACAGAGAAAAATACATTCAACATTGTCGACTATGGAGCAACAACTTCGGCTGACGATAATACCAAAGCTATACAAAAGGCGCTCGATGCAGTACCTGCAACTGGAGGTATGGTAGTGGTACCTGCAGGAACATGGCGTTTCGGCACAACAGCAGAGATGACAAGCAAGACTGAAATTCTTAGCATCAAGTCGAAAACTGTAGTCCACCTATGTGCTGGCGCAACTTTGCAACTTGTAGAATATGGCAAAGCTCCTAACAACAAAACTATTTTCATAGGCTGTAAGAACAGAAAGCAAAGCGATATCATTATCGAAGGTGAAGGAGAGACATCTATTATCGATGGACAGGGTGCTCGTTGGTGGCTGGCAAGAGAGCAGAAAGAAACTTTCAATCCTGGTTCAATGATTCGCCTTGAACAAGGATCTCGCTTCTTGCTTCGCAACTTCAAATTACTGAATACTCCAGGTGTAAACATCACTATCAGTAATAGTGGCAAGGCAAGTCATGCTACTATCCATGATGTTAAGATTAGTGAGCCTGCATCAGAAGCAGGTAAGGGTAAGGCATCACACAATACTGACGGTGTCGCTATCTGGGGCCCATACGTAAACATATACAACTGCAATATTAGCAATGGTGACGACAACGTGGTTGTAGATGCTGACGGACAATATATACATGTATGGGATTGCTACTTCGGTACTGGTCATGGTGCTTCTATTGGTAGCTTTACAAGCAATGTAAAGCATGTATGGTTTGACAATATCACTATGAATGGAACCACAGCAGGCATCCGCTTGAAGACCGGAGTGAACAAAGATAAATCAGGCAATATTACCTCTCTCCGTGGTGGTGGCGAGGAAGACTTCCGTTTTACCAACTTCACCATGACAAAAGTGAAGAATCCATTCTCTATCGACCTATTCTACGATAAGAACTATAATAGCGATCCTGCTGTTGACGAGGCTAATCAAAGAGCCGTAGACTCTTCTACTCCTACATACAACAACATTTATCTTCAGAATGTGAAGACCACAGATGTATGCGAAGGTAATGCTATCTTCCTCATTGGTAGACCAGAGAGCCATATCAAGAATATCACTCTTGACAATGTGCAGATTTCTGCAAAGAAGGGTATAGATATTCGTTTCGTAGACAACTTGGTATTCAAGAACAATTCAAAGATTAAGGCAAGTAGCAATACTCTATGGATAAAGAAGTATGCTTCTACCGTAGACGATCAATGCAGCGCAACTGGTTTGAAGCCATCAGGTATCAACAATATAAGCAACAATGATACTAACACCAGTAACCTTTATTCTATGAATGGAACTATGGTGAAAGCAAATGCTTCAGACAACGACATTAAGACGCTGAAGAAAGGAATATACATTATTAACAAGAAGAAATTTGTGAAGAAATAAAGGAACAGGTGGTATACAAAGGCTAAGAAATAAAAATGATACCACTTAACACCAAATATTGACCGCATAAACACCAATAATGTACAACAAGAGGCTATTATCGAAAAAGCCTCTTGTTGTACATTGTTTTTTACCTAACTTTGCAACAGAAGAAAAATACTACAAGTAGGAAGAAAAGACTACTGTAGTTGACAATATACAACTCTACTAATACTGAAATAAATTGAAATAGTGTATAAAACAATGATTAAAGAGTGTGAAGAGAATAAGAACGAATCCTTTTAATAAGTAGTAAAATATGTAATTTTGAACTAATACTCATAACGCAAAAACCAGTGGCGCAAGTGATTGCTCCACTGGTTATTTTTATATATAGACATTTGCATAAATATCTTTTATGAGTTTACAATATCTCCAATTGCTCCTTAACAGCCTTATAACAACGACGAGATACCACAATGTCTTCTTTATCGAAAGGTGGAACGAATACGCAACGTAATGAAGTATTCTCAATACTGATAAGATAGTCGAGATTGATGATGCAATCTTGGCGCACTTGAGCCATAGATGGAGAGATTGAAAGAAGTGTCTTGGAAGTGGTCTGCTTCTTAAGCTTATGCACTGTACCATTGGTCATCTTTAAGTTCCATATACGAGTGTCTTCATCGTAGATGCAACTAAACACCTCATCAGGTTTCACCATCAGCAAGCCTGAGACTGTTTGTATAGCAGCACGCTTAGAAGCTAAGCCTGTTAGACCTTCCAATCCTAACATATCATCCAAAGGAGATGTTTGACTATTATCTTGGTTATCAGCTTCATCGTTGGCATCAATATTATTCATTTTATTGCGAATACGATCTACCACAAGTTCAAACTCCTCTCGCTGATATCAATACTCTGTTAATTCTTATGTAATCGATTGAAAATGAGAGAGTTAATTAACGT
>OJMJ01000019.1_pt1 | contig 80727 bp, 79 predicted proteins | sample 1597181 | NCBI WGS metagenome assembly OJMJ01 (sample SAMEA2452126, study PRJEB22498) | human gut metagenome | biome: human feces; feature: human gut; material: feces | place: Australia | collected 2012
TGGATGTCCCGCAGATGGAGGAACATAAAATGGCAAAATATAGAAAATTAAGCAGAACTTCTGATCAGAGAAAAGCTCTGTTAAGAAACCAGGTTACAAATCTGTTATACAATGGAAAAAGGTTTCCACCTAAATTGGTTTTGGCTTATGCTAATATTTTTGCAAATGGAGAAGAATTAGATCGTAATGAATTTGAAGGCGGAAAAGGTACTCCTTGTTTTAAGATATTGAAAGATAATGGTTTTAAAATAGTTTTGAAGAGCGAATCCAATTCTATATTGGAAACATTAGTAAAGTTTTTGGAACAAGCTAAAGGTAATAGCCTGCAAACCAAAGATTATATAAGGTATTTTGATGATTTGCAAGTGAAAGTAAGCTTTGGAATGGCTCGTTTAGCACGTGTACCATGGATTTCTTTTTTAGCACAGGGACAAAAAACAAGTAATGGAATATATCCTGTATATCTCTTTTATAAGAAATATAATATTAGATGATTTAGAAAATGGAAAACACAAAGAAATAATAACTCGTTTTCCACCAGAACCAAATGGATACCTTCATATAGGTCATGCAAAATCTATTCTTTTAAATTTTGGATTAGCTGAAGAATTCCATGGTAAAACACATCTTAGATTTGATGACACTAACCCTGTAAAAGAAGATACAGAATATGTTGAATCAATAAAAGAAGATGTAAAATGGCTTGGTGGAAATTGGGATGAACTTTACTTTGCATCTGATTATTTCGATGAAATGTATAACAGAGCTGTTCTTTTAATAAAAAAAGGATTAGCTTATGTTTGTGACTTAACTCCAGAAGAAGCTAAAGAATATAGAGGTACTTTAACTGAACCTGGTAAAGAAAGTCCTTATAGAAACAGAAGTGTTGAGGAAAATTTAGATTTATTTGAAAGAATGAAAAATGGTGAATTTTCAGATGGAGAAAAAGTTTTAAGAGCTAAAATTGATATGTCTTCTCCTAATATGAATATGAGAGATCCTATAATCTATAGAATTGCTCATGCAACTCACCATAACACTGGAGATAAATGGTGCATCTACCCTATGTATGATTTTGCTCATCCATTAGAAGATGCCATAGAAAAGGTAACTCACTCTATTTGTACTTTAGAATTTGAGGATCATAGGCCTTTATATGATTGGGTTGTTAGAGAATGTGAAATGGAAGCTCAGCCTAGACAAATAGAATTTGCTAGATTAAACATGACTAATACTGTTATGAGTAAAAGAAAACTTAAACAATTAGTTGATGAAGGTATTGTTGATGGATGGGATGATCCAAGAATGCCTACTATTTGTGGCTTAAGAAGAAGAGGATGTACACCAGAAGCATTAAAGAATTTCTGTTCTGCTATTGGTGTTGCTAAAGCAAATTCTACAGTAGATTCTCAAATGCTTGATTATTTTGTAAGAGAAGATTTACAATTAAAGGCTCCTAATGCAATGGCTATTTTAAAACCTTTAAAATTAGTTATTACTAATTATCCAGAAGGGCAAACTGAAATGTTAGAAGTTAGCAACAATGCTAAAGATGAATCATTTGGAAAGAGACTTGTTCCATTTTCAAGAGAATTATATGTTGAACAAGAAGACTTTATGGAAGTTCCAATAAAGAAATATTTCAGATTATTCCCTGGTAATGAAGTTAGATTAATGGGTGCTTACTTTGTTAAATGTAATGAAGTAATTAAAGATGAAAATGGCAATGTAACTGAAATTCATTGCACTTATGATCCTGAAACTAAAAGTGGTTCTGGATTTACAGGAAGAAAGGTTAAAGGAACTATTCACTGGGTAGATGCAAATAACTGTGTACCTGCTGAATTTAGATTGTATGAACCTTTAATATTAGATGATGCTCCTGAAAATGAAGGTAAGCATTTCTTAGAACAAATAAATCCTAACTCTTTAGAAATTTTACAAGGATTCATTGAACCAACAGCTGTTGAAAATGCTAAACCTCAAGATAAATTCCAATTAGTTAGAAATGGTTTCTTTAATATTGATACTAAATATACTACTAATGATAAATTAGTATTTAATAGAATTGTACCTTTAAAATCTTCATTTAAATTAAAATAAAAAAATTAAAGAAAGGCAATTTGCCTTTCTTTAATTTTTAATTAGGTATAGTAAGTGTTCGTTGAGGTTTCATACACAGTAATTTTTTATAATTGAATGCACACTGAACCAAGTCTCTACTTATATAATTATGTATAACGCATTTTGTAGATACACAAGCTATAAAATTAGTTAAAATATTGAACTAGTCTTATTTTTTATCCCATTGGTCTATACTCCTGAAACTCTTAACAATATTATTTTGCGCGCTTTTATTAATTTAATACTAGAAGTTATTTCTATAAATTATTTTTAAATTGATTTCTATTAATATTATTTAATTTTATGATCACATCCACATTTATTTTCTATTTCTGATTTTGTACTTGCAGGTGATGCCCATTGATTATTTACTGCTGTTTTTTGTCCTTCATGACATCCACATCCAGTGTGTGAATTGTGCTCTCCTTTACCTTCTTTATGACATCCACAGTTTGAATTATTACTCATAATATTTTCCTCCAATGTATTATTAAATTTAGCCCTGATACAGCCAAGTCTATACTTAGTTCTACCACCGCTACAATAATAGTTTGTACACTTTATTTTCTTTAATACCTTGTATTAATTTCATTTTGGACCAAGTTGTGAATTTAAATTAAAATAATGAAAAAAAGCACACTTTTTTCTATAATTTTACAACTTTATTTTTTACTGATCTAATCATAAAAAATACTGTATTTAGACTAATTCTATAATCTAAATACAGCTTTTTTTCTTATAGATAAAATATAGCATTTTTTCTAGTTAAAAATCTTTTAATTTTTATAACTCTAAAAATCTATTAAATCTTTCTCTAACCTTTTCTTCTCCTATAATTTGCATTATAGTATAAAGATCTGGAGTATTTGTTCTATGTGATAATGCACTTCTTACTGCACCTGCAACATCAGAAATCATTCCCTTATAAGCTTCTGGGTTAGCCTTAAATTCTTTTCTATTTGCACAATATCCAAGTTCTGCTCCAATTACTTTTAATTCTTCAAACCAGTTTTCTTGACTTCCTATATTAAAAGTAAACTTTTTAGCATATTCTTCAATTACAGCTTTAGCATTTTCTAATAATAAAGTTTTTGGTAACTCAACCTGCTCTGCAGTTTCATTATAGAATAATTCATCAAAGAAATAGAATATCTTATCCTTAACTTCATCCCACTTTGCAAAGTCTTTTCTTGGTTTTGGGCCTTCTTTATCTATATTAAATATTTCTCTTGCCATAGCTTCATTTGAAGTTACTAAGTTATACATTTCTTCATCATATTGTTTAGCCCATGCAGTATATTGTTCATATACTTTATCTGCTGGCATTCTAGCTATAACATCTTTAGAAACGTCATTTAATTTAACTAAATCAAATAATGCTCCGCTCTTACTCATTTTTTCTAAAGCAACATGGAATTCATGATAATCAGCAATTGGATTTTCTGCTCTCCATTCTTCATAACTTGAATTTACTATGTTTAATAAGTATTCAATAACACATACTACTGGATATCCAACTTCATTATAATAAGAAACAGCTGCTTCAGCATCTTTTCTCTTAGAAAGCTTTCTCTTAGATCCACCTTCTTGTTTCATTATTGTTGGAATATGAGCATAGTTTGGTCTTTCAAATCCTAATACTTCAAATAATTGAACGTGTATTGGAAGTGATGATAACCACTCTTCTCCTCTTATTACATCTGTAGTTCTCATTAAATAATCATCTATTGCATGTGCAAAGTGATATGTTGGAAGCCCATCTCCTTTTATTAAAACTACATCTTGATTATTTTCTGGGAAAGATATATCTCCCTTTATTAAATCGTGGAATTCTACTCTATTTTCAATATTTCCTGGTGATTTTAATCTTAAAATATAAGTTTCATCATTGTTTATTCTTTCAATAGCTTCTTCTTCAGTAATATTTCTATATTTAGCATATTCTCCATAATATCCTGGAGTTATCTTATTAGCTATTTGCTCTTCTCTTAAAGCAGCTAATTCTTCTGGAGTACAAAAATCTGGATATGCTAAACCTTTTAATAATAAATCTTTAGCAAAAGTTCTGTATATTTCAGCTCTTTCACTTTGTCTGTATGGGCCATATTCACCTTTTGAAGTTTCTTGACCAGTCATTCCTTCGCTAAAGTCCATTCCAAAATTGTGCATAGTTTCAATTGTATCTTCAATAGCACCTTCAACTTCTCTCTTTTGGTCTGTATCTTCTATTCTTAAATAAAAAACTCCTTCACTTTGGCTTGCTAATCTTTCATTGATTAATGCAGCAAAAACTCCACCTATATGTTGAAATCCTGTTGGTGATGGTGCATATCTAGTTACCCTAGCACCTTCTTTTAAGTTTCTTTTTGGGTATTTTGCTATATAATATTCTCTATCATGTTCAACATTAGGGAATATTATTTCAGCTAATTTTTCAAACGCCATATTTAATGCTCCTTTATATATAATATATAAAAAATGGTTGTTCCACAGAGGTACACCCATTTATATCCAAATAAAAAAAGTTTCCATCCCAAATATTATTAGGACGAAAACTTATATTCCGCGTTACCACCTAAATTGGTTAATATAAATTATTAACCCACTCAAATACTTATTAATTTTTATTGCTCCAAGGTTTCCTTCAATAGTTTTAAATTTTAGGCTTACACCATCCCTAAATCGCTTTAAGTTAAAATTTTATTTACTGCTCCTCTTCAATGCAATCTACTATATTAGTTTTAACAAATTACAAGTTAATTATACAGACTGCAATTATTATTGTAAAGTTTTATTCATTATCTTACTGCAAAATATATTATAAATAATCCTGATAAAACATACATAACTGGATGAACCTTTTTAACTTTTCCCTTAAAAGACATAAGGACTACATATGCTAAAAATCCACATGCTATTCCCTCCCCAATGCTATAAGTTAATGGCATTAATATTATAGTTAAAAATGATGATATTGAAACTTCTGGTTTATCCCATTCAATTTCCTTAAGACTACTACACATTAATGACCCAACTATAATAAGAGCTGGTGCAGTTACTGCTGAAGTAATTACTGTAAGTAATGGTGAGAAAAATAATGAAATTAAAAATAAAATTCCTACTACAACACTTGAAAATCCTGTTTTTGCTCCCACTGCTACTCCTGATAATGATTCAACATAAGAAGTTGTATTAGTAGTCCCAAATATTGCTCCTATACAAGTAGCAACTGAATCTGCTAATAATGCTTTAGAACCACCTTCAATTGATCCATCATTTTTTAATAATCCAATCTTAGACCCAACTGCAACCATTGTCCCTGCTGTATCAAAAAAATCCATAAATAAAAATGTAAATATAACTAATATCATTTGAGGATTAAATATGTTTCCTATATTTTTAATTGCAACTCCAAATGTAGGTGCAATTGATGGTGGCATTGATATTATTTTATCTGGAAAATTTATCAAACCAAAAATCATTCCTACAATTACCGTTGCTACCATACCAATAAATATTGCTATATTAGACCCTCTAACCATTAATATTGCTATTACAATAAGACCAAATACAGAAAGTAATACTGTTGGATTTGTTAAATCTCCAAGACCTACAAATGTTGATTCATTTGCCACAACTATTCCAGCATTCTTTAATCCAATAAAAGCTATAAACAATCCAATTCCTGCACTTACAGCAAATTTTAAATTTGTTGGTATTGCTTTTATAACTATTTCTCTTATTCCTGTAATTGACACTATTAAAAATATAATTCCAGATGCTAATACACCTGATAATGCTGTTTGCCATGGAATATCCATTCCTATACAAACACTATATGTAAAGAAAGCATTTAATCCAACCCCTGGCGCTAATCCCATTGGAAACTTTGCAAATATCCCCATAATAAAAGTCCCAATTGCAGCTGCCAATGCTGTTGCAGCAAACACACTTTTTTCTGGCATTCCTGCATCACCTAAAACACTAGGAATTAAAAATAATGCATATGCCATTGTTAAAAATGTTGTTATTCCTGCTACTGCTTCTGTTTTCAAGTTAGTATCCTTTTCTTGAAAATTAAAATACTTAGATATTAAATTTATCATTTAATTACCCCCTCATTATTTTGCAATATATCGCCTCCCATAAAATCAACAAATATAATTTAATGTTTACATAATTAATATTATTAACAAACAAATTATATGAATAATATAATATATTTTTTAATATTTGTCCATGTTTTTTATTATTTTTTTATATTTTTAATTACTTTTAAAAAATATTGTTCGTGTTTTTGTTTATTAACCTTTTTCTAAAGTAAACTATTAAATAAACTAATAAATAAACTAATAAAAGGAATACCTTAAAAGATATTCCCCTTATAACTAATAAAATTATAAATTTATATAAATAATTAATTAATCTAAATTCTTAGTATCAATCCAAGACATCATTTCTCTTAACTCTTTACCAACCTTTTCAATTGGGTGTTCTGCTTCCATTCTTCTCATTGCATTAAATTGAGGTCTTCCTACTTGATTTTCCATTAACCAGTTTCTAGCAAATGTACCATCTTGAATTTCAGTTAATACTTTCTTCATTTCCTTCTTTGTTTCATCAGTAACTATTCTGCTACCAGTTACATAATCACCATATTCAGCAGTATCTGAAATAGAGTATCTCATTGCAGCCATACCACCTTGATACATTAAATCAACAATAAGTTTCATTTCATGTAAACATTCAAAATAAGCATTTTCAGGAGCATACCCTGCTTCTACTAAAGTTTCAAAGCCAGCCTTTATAAGTGCAGTAACTCCACCACAAAGAACAGCTTGTTCACCAAATAAATCTGTTTCAGTTTCATCCTTAAAAGTAGTTTCTAATACACCTGCTCTAGCTCCACCAATACCATTAGAATAAGCTAATGCAACTTCTTTAGCATTTCCAGTATAATCTTGTTGAACCGCTATTAAGCAAGGAACTCCTGAACCTTCTGTATAAGTTCTTCTTACCATGTGTCCTGGTCCCTTTGGTGCAACCATAAATACATCAACATTAGCTGGTGGAACAATTTGTCCATAATGAATGTTAAACCCATGAGCAAATGCTAAAGCATTTCCCTCTTCTAAATATGGAGCTATTTCTTCCTTATATAATTTAGCTTGCTTTTCATCTGGTACTAAAACCATAACTACATCTGCAGACTTAACTGCATTTTCAACTGTAGCAACTTCTAATCCAGCTTCCTTAACCTTATCCCAAGACTTACTTCCTTCATATAATCCAACAACTACATCAACTCCACTTTCATGAAGATTTAATGCATGTGCATGTCCTTGGCTACCATAACCAATAACTGCAACCTTTTTCCCTTTTAATAACCCTAAATTTGTGTCCTTTTCATAAAACATTTTTGCCATATTTAATACCCCCGACTTATTTATTTTTTATCTATAAAAATTTACTACCATTCATATTTTGATAGAAATTTAAATTAACTATTTAATTGCTGTTTTTTTATTTTCCTTCTAAATCTTCTTCATTAATAATTTGATGAATTGGTGCCCCTGGAGCAACCATCGGAAATACCTTCTTATCACTATCAATTTTATAATCTATTATTACTGGCCTATTTACAGATAAAGCTTCCTTTAATACACCATCAAGTTCATCTCTTTTTTCTACTCTAAATCCAACTCCTCCAAAAGCTTCTGCAAGCTTAACAAAATCAGTTGCCCTATCTAATGTAGTTTGAGAATATCTTGCTTCATAAAATAAACTTTGCCACTGTCTAACCATACCCAATGCATTATTATTCATAACAATAATTTTAATTGGAATATTATACTTAACAGCTGTTGCAAATTCATTGCAGTTCATTCCAAAGCTTCCATCACCAGCAATATTAAATACAGTTTTATTTGGACTAGCAACTTTTACTCCAATTGCTGCTCCTAATCCAAATCCCATAGTTCCAAGACCACCTGATGAAATTAATGTTCTTGGAGTTTTAAAATTAAAATATTGTGCTGTCCACATTTGATGCTGTCCAACTTCTGTTGTCATGACAAAACTGCCATCATCTAAATAACTAAGCTTTTCAAATAAAAATCTAGGTGTTAATTGTTCACCATCATCACTATTATTTTTAGTAATAGATAAAAGCTTTAATTCTTCCACAGTTTTTAACCAATTTTCATTTCTTTTTTCATTTATTAATGGCATTAATTTTTGTAATGCAACTTTAATATCTCCAATAATAAATGAATCAACCCTTACATTCTTATTAATTTCTGCTGGATCAACATCTATTTGAATAATTTTAGCATTATTTATAAATTCCTTATCACTAATTACCCTATCACTAAATCTTGCCCCAAGAGCAATTATTAAATCACATTTAGTTGCTAAAATATTTGATGCATTACTTCCATGCATTCCTATCATTCCTGTATTTAATCTATGTTCTGAAGGAATTGCACCTCTACACATTAATGTTGTTGCAACTGGTGCATTTATCTTTTCTGCAAAATTAATTAATTCTTCAGTAGCATCTGAGTTTATAACTCCTCCCCCTGCATAAATAAGAGGTTTTTCTGAATCATTAATATACTTAGCTGCCTCATTTAATGAAGTAACAGTAATATGCTTACTTTTTGGCTCAACTGGTAATGGACTTAATCCCTTATATTCCGTCTTATCAGATGTTATATCCTTTGGAATATCTATTAATACCGGTCCTGGCCTTCCTTCCTTTGCAATATAAAATGCCTTTCTAATAGTTTCTTCTAAATTATTAATATCCTTAACAATAAAATTGTGTTTTGTAATTGGCATTGTTATTCCTGTAATATCAACCTCTTGGAAACTGTCCCTTCCAAGCAAACTCTTTTGGACATTTCCTGTTATTGCAACTAAAGGAACTGAATCCATATATGCCGTTGCAATACCAGTTACAAGGTTTGTTGCACCTGGTCCAGATGTTGCAATACATACTCCAACCTTACCTGAAGATCTTGCATATCCATCTGCTGCATGTGCTGCTCCCTGCTCATGGCAAGTTAAATAATGCTTTATTTGATCTTTATATTTGTATAAATAATCATATATATTTAAAACAGCCCCCCCGGGATATCCAAAAACAGTATCAACACCTTGATTTAATAAAGACTTAACAAGAATTTCAGCACCTGTCAGTAACATTTAAAACACCCCCATTTTTTAGTGACAAGCTTATTCAGTGACAATTGGCAAGTTTAGGTATAAATTCAGCTTAGGCTGAATTTAATAAATATATTTTTCAGAAACTCCCCAAGGAGTTTCCTCCTTAACTTGTCACTTATCACTTGAAACTTGTCACTTGAAACTTGTCACTTAACTATCCACTATCTAAACACTGCTCCACTACTTGCAGAGCTTACTAACCTAGCATATCTTGATAAATAGCCTTCTTTAACCTTTGGTTCAAATGGCTTTAAATTTTCTTTACGCTTAGCTAACTCCTCATCTGTTACAAGTAAATCTAAATTTCCATTTGAAATATCAATAGAAATAATATCTCCATCTTGTACTAAAGCAATATTTCCACCATCAGCTGCTTCTGGAGAAACATGTCCTATTGCTGCTCCTTTAGTTGCCCCACTAAATCTTCCATCAGTAATAAGTGCAACGCATGAATCAAGTCCCATTCCACAAATTGCAGAAGTTGGTGATAACATTTCTCTCATTCCTGGCCCACCCTTTGGACCCTCATATCTAATAACTACAACATCACCTTTTACAATTTTCTTTCCTAAAATAGCTTCTATAGCTTCTTCCTCAGAATCAAAAACCTTAGCTGGTCCTTTATGTGTAAGCATTTCCTTTAAAACTGCTGATCTTTTAACAACTGCGCCATCTGGAGCTAAATTTCCTTTTAATATTGCTATACCACCAGTTTGGCTATATGGTTCTTCTATATGTTTTATTACTGAATAATCTAAAACCTTAGCATCTTTAATATTTTCCTCAACAGTTTTACCAGTTGCAGTAATACAATTTAAATTTAATAAATTCTTTTTATTTAATTCACTCATTACAGCTTTAATTCCACCAGCTGCATATAAATCTTCAATATGTGTATCAGATGCTGGTGCTAATTTACAAAGATTTGGTATCTTAGCTGACATTTCATTTATAATATCAAGATTCATTGGAATTTTAGCCTCATTTGCAATAGCAGTTAAATGAAGAACACTATTGGTTGAACACCCAAGTGCCATATCTACTGTTAATGCATTTTTAATAGAATCCTTTGTTACTATATCTCTTGGCTTAATATCTTTTTCTAATAAATTCATTACAGCCATACCTGCATATTTAGCAAGTCTTATTCTTTCAGAATAAACAGCAGGAATTGTCCCATTACCAGGTAATGCTAAACCTAAAACTTCACATAAGCAATTCATAGAATTTGCTGTAAACATCCCTGAACATGAACCACATGTAGGGCATGCCTTTTCTTCTAATTCTGCTAAATCAGATTCAAGCATTAAGCCACTTTCAACTGATCCAACTGCTTCAAACATTGTTGATAAAGATACTTCCTTACCTTTAAATTTCCCTGCTAACATAGGTCCACCACTAACAATTACTGATGGAACATTTACTCTTAATGCCGCCATAACCATACCTGGAACTATCTTGTCACAGTTTGGTATAAATACTAAAGCATCAAAAGCATGAGCATTTGCCATACATTCAACAGAATCAGCAATTAGTTCCCTTGTTACAAGTGAATATTTCATCCCTTCATGTCCCATTGCAATTCCATCACATACACCTATAGTTGGAAATACTAATGGAGTTCCTCCTGCCATTAATACTCCCTTTTTAACAGCTTCAACAATCTTATCTAAGTTAATATGTCCAGGAATTATATCATTTTGAGATGTTACAATTCCTATTAAAGGCTTATTTATTTCTTCATCAGTTAATCCTGATGCCTTAAACAAAGCTCTATGAGGAGCCTTTGCAACTCCCTTCTTAACTACATCACTTCTCATTTATATCACCTCTATGGTTTAGTTTATAGTTTGTAGTTTAGGATGGGGATGTCGCACTAAAAATTTTATACACAATATATTGTAGTATTTATTCTTAATGCGACATCCCCTTAAATTTATATTTTCTAAAACTCCTAACTACTCACTACTAACTCCTAACTATCTTAAATTTTTTCTACAACAAGTTGTCCCATTTCTTTTGTTCCAACAAGTGTAGTTCCTTTACTTTTTATATCTCCAGTTCTATACCCTTCTTCTAATACTTTAATTACTGCATCTTCAATATCCCTTGCTTCTTGTTCTAAATTAAAGCTATATCTTAACATCATTGCAGTTGAAAGAATTGTTGCTAATGGATTGGCTATTCCTTTTCCTGCAATATCAGGAGCTGAGCCATGAATTGGCTCATACATGCCTAATGTACCTTCTCCTAATGATGCTGAAGGAAGCATTCCTATTGAACCAGTAATCATTGAAGCTTCATCAGACAAAATATCACCAAACATATTTGAAGTAACAATTACATCAAATTGTTTAGGGTCTCTTACTAATTGCATTGATGCATTGTCAATATATAAATGATTTACTTCAACTTCAGGATATTCTTTAGACATTTCCTCAACAACACTTCTCCATAGCCTTGAACTTTCCAATATATTAGCCTTATCAACACTAGTTAATTTTTTATTTCTCTTCATTGCTGTTTCAAAACCAATTTTAACTATTCTTTTAATTTCATTTATGTTATATCTTTCTGTATCATAAGCAGAAATAACTCTATCAACTACTTCCCTGCCTCTTTCACCAAAGTAAATTCCTCCAGTAAGTTCTCTTACAACACAAATATCTATTCCATCACCAATTATGCTGTCTTTTAATGGAGATGCCTCCTTTAATGGTTTATATAAAAGAGCTGGTCTTAAATTACAATATAAATTTAATCCACCTCTTAATCCTAATAATGCTTGTTCTGGCCTTATCTTTGCATTAGGATTATCCCACTTAATACCTCCAACTGCTCCTAAAAGAACAGCATCACTTTCTTTACATCTTTCTAAAGTTTTTTCTGGAAGTGGCGTTCCCATAGAATCTATTGCACAACCTCCAGCTTGTAAAAATTCAAATTCAAATGTATGATTATACTTTTCCCCAATCTTATTTAAAACCTTTATTGATTCGTCTATAACCTCTGGACCTATTCCATCCCCTGGTATAACTGCTATATTATAATTCATATTTATAACCCCCCGTTTTTTGAGTTTCAAGTTACAAGTTACAAGTTACAAGTGACAAGTTCTCTTTCAGTTTCAAGTTATAAATTACAAGTTTATGTGTAAATTCATCTTAACCTGAATTTAATAAATATATTTTTCAGAAACTCCCCAAGGAGTTTCCTCCTCAACTTGCCACTTGTCACTTGTCACTTGCCACTTGTCACTTGCCACTTGTCACTTGCCACTTGCCACTTGTCACTTGTCACTTACTAATCTCCTAGCTACCCCTTGTTCCTAATATATCCTATAAGCCCATTATTATTTATTATATTTTGCATAAATTCTGGAAAGGCTTCTCCTTGATACTGCTCATTTTTAGTTAAATTTTTAATTAATCCTGTATCGAAATTAACTTCTAATTCATCATTAGCATCAATATTCTTAACTGCTTCATCACATTCTAAAATTGGCAATCCAATATTAATTGCATTTCTGTAAAAAATTCTTGCAAATGTGGATGCTATAACACAACTAATTCCACTTTCTTTTATTGCTATTGGTGCATGCTCTCTAGATGAACCACATCCAAAGTTTTTATTTGCAACAATTATATCTCCCTTCTTAACCTTCTTAGAAAAATTTAAATCTATATCTTCCATACAATGACTTGCTAATTCCTTTGGATCTGATGTATTTAGATATCTTGCTGGTATTATTACATCTGTATCTACATTATCCCCATATTTAAAAACTTTTCCTGTTACTTCCATATTTACCCCCTTAAAGTGTTTCTGGATTAGTTATTTTTCCTTTTATTGCTGAAGCTGCTGCAACCGCTGGACTAGATAAATAAACTTCTGACTCAACATGCCCCATTCTTCCAACAAAATTTCTATTTGTTGTTGAAATTGCTCTTTCACCTTTAGCTAATATCCCCATATGTCCACCTAAACATGGCCCACAAGTTGGAGTTGAAACAACTGCACCTGCTTCTATTAAATCTTTTATTATTCCTTCTTCTAATGCTTGTAAATAAATCCTTTGAGTTCCTGGAAATACTAAACATCTAACTTTTTTATTTATCTTTTTTCCCTTAAGAATATCTCTTGCCACTCTTAAGTCTGAAATTCTTCCATTTGTGCAAGAACCTATAACAGCTTGATCAATTTCTACATCTCCAACTTCATCAATTGTTCTTGTATTATCAGGTAAGTGTGGAAATGATACTGTTGGTCTTAAAGAAGATAGGTCTATTTCATAAACTTCATCATATTCTGCATCTTCATCAGCTTCATATACTTTCCATTCCTTCTTACCATGTTCCTTTAAATACTCAATAGTTTTTTCATCAACTGGGAAAATTCCATTTTTTCCACCTGCTTCAATAGCCATATTTGCCATTGTAAATCTATCATCCATTGATAAATAATTTAATCCATCTCCTACAAATTCCATAGATTTATATAATGCCCCATCAACACCAATCATTCCTATGATATGAAGGATTATATCCTTACCACTTACCCATTTTGCTGGTTTTCCTTTTAATACAAACTTTAATGCTGAAGGAACCTTAAACCAACACTTACCTGTTGCCATTCCAGCAGCCATATCTGTAGAACCTATTCCTGTTGAAAAAGCTCCTAATGCCCCATATGTGCAAGTATGAGAATCAGCTCCTATAACAACATCCCCAGCAACCACTAATCCTTTTTCTGGTAATAAACAATGCTCAATTCCCATTTCTCCAATTTCAAAAAAGTTAACTATTTCTTTTTCTCTTGAGAACTCCCTAATAAACTTGCATTGCTCTGCTGCCTTTATATCCTTATTTGGAGTAAAATGATCTGGTACTATTGCTATCTTTTCCTTATCAAATACATCTTTAACTCCAAACTTTTCAAATTCTTTCACTGCAACTGGTGAAGTAATATCATTCCCCAATACTAAATCTAAATTTGCTTCAATTAATTGTCCTGCCTTCACACTTTCTAAACCAGCATGAGCAGCTAATATTTTTTGAGTCATTGTCATTGCCATAAAAATTTCCCCCTTTAAAAATACGCTTTTGCTTTTCTTTCAATATCCTTTATAAGTTTATATTCCATTGAATCTACTAAAGCAATCCAACTTGCCTGAATCACATCTTTAGACACTCCAACGGTACTCCAACTTTCATTTCCATCAGTACTTTCAATCAAAACTCTAACCTTTGCCCCTGTTGTACTTTCAGAATCTAAAACCCTAACTTTATAATCAACAAGCTTTACACTTTTAAGTTCTGGATAAAAAACTTCTAACGCTTTTCTTAATGCTTTATCCAATGCATTTACTGGGCCATCTCCTTCTGCTGCCGTCATTTCTCTTTTTCCATCAACTGTTATATTTATTAAAGCTGTTGAAGTAAAATCATCATTATTCCATGGATTTTCACCTATAGTCTTAAAATGATTTAATTTAAAAAACGGCTTGTACTTTCCAATTGTTTTTCTTATTAAAAGCTCTACAGTTCCTTCTGCTCCCTCAAATTGATAACCTTCATACTCTAATTCTTTTAACCTTTTAGTTACTTTTTTTACTTCATCCCCATCCTTTTTAACATTAGGAAAAATCTTGTGTATTTCTTGTAAAACTGTACTTTTTCCACTTACTTCTGATAATAAAAATCTTCTTTTATTTCCAACCATCTCTGGTTTTATATGCTCATAAGATTCTGGTATTTTACAAATTGCATCTATATGCATACCTCCCTTATGTGCAAATGCTGATTTACCAATATAAGGAGTTGAATCTTCCAACTGAATATTAGATATTTCTGCAATATGCCTTGCCTTTGAAGTTAAATCTTGCAAATGTTCATTTACCCTTAATTTACATCCCATTTTCAAAGCTATAGTTGGAATTAGTGTACTTAAATTTGTATTTCCACACCTTTCACCAACACCAATAAACGTACCTTGAATATGTATTGCACCTGCCTCTACTGCCATAATTGAATTTGCAACAGCCATTCCTATATCATTATGACAATGTATTCCTATAATATTTCCAAACCTATTAACTACTTCACTTGTTATTTCAAATATTTCATTTGGCAAAGTCCCACCATTTGTATCACATAAAACCAACCTACTTGCTCCAGCATCCATAGCAACTTTTAAAGTCATTATAGAATACTCTTTATTTTCCTTATATCCATCAAAAAAATGCTCTGCATCAAAAATTACTCTTTTATTTTTTTGAACTAAATATTCTATTGTATCTCTTATCATCTCTAAATTTTCATCTAATGTTGTTTTTAATATATCTGTAACTTGAAATCCCCATGACTTTCCAAATATAGATACAACATCAGTTTCTGCTGATAATAGGCTTTTTATATTTATATCTTCATTAACATTTGAATTTGGTTTTCTTGTTGAACCAAAAGCAACTATTTGAGAATTTTTAAGTTTTATATCTTTTATAACCTTAAAGAACTCCATATCCTTAGGATTAGATCCTGGATTGCCAGCTTCTATATAATCAATGCCCATCTCATCTAATATCTTCACTATCTTTGTTTTATCCTCTAATGAAAATGATATTCCTTGCCCCTGAGCACCATCCCTTAAAGTTGAATCAAAAATTTCAATATTTTTATTCAAATTAACCCCCCTTTTTTTCAGTTTCAAGTTACAAGTTACAAGTGACAAGTTCTCTTTCAGTTTCAAATTATAAATTACAAGTTTAGGTGTAAATTCATCTTAAGTTACAAATTACAAGTTTAGATGTAAATTCATCTTAACCTGAATTTAATAAATATATTTTTCAGAAACTCCCCAAGGAGTTTCCTCCTCAACTTACCACTTATCACTTACCACTTGTCACTTGCCCCTTGCCACTTACCACTTGCCACTTGTCACTTGCCCCTTGCCACTTGCCACTTGCTACCTCCTAACTAATTAAAGATTTCACAATAGTCTGTAATATCGTTTGCCCCTCTTTCTAATGCACATACTCCTGTTCTAACTAATTCTTTAATTTCATATTCTTCAAGTAATTTAATATGAGCATTAATTTTACTTTCATCACCAGTAAGTTCAATTGTTAAAGTTTCAGGCGAAATATCAACTATTTTACTTCTAAAAATCTTAACAATTTCATTAATCGAAGCCCTTTGCTCTGCATCAGCCTTAACTTTAATAAGTACTAATTCCCTATAAACCGAGTTTTCTGGCTTTAAGCTCAATACCCTTAAAACATCTTCTAATTTATTTAATTGCTTTGTAAATTGCTCTAATTCTTCTAATCCTCCATTTAATGCAATTGTCATTCTTGAAATTTCCGAATTTTCCGTTCTTCCAACTGTTAAGCTGTCAATATTGAATCCTCTTCTTGAAAATAGTCCTGAAACTCTTGTAAGTACACCAGAAGAATTTCTAACTAAAACTGATAAAACATACCTTGCCATTTACACACCCCCATTCAAATATTTTCAAGTTATTCAATAAAATGTATTTATTTAGATAAAAAAATCCCACCCTTAATGATAAAATCATAACGGTGGGATAACATTCCTCATCATTAATATCACTAGGCTCAAACAAACCCTTGCCTTTAACGGTGCTTACCGGCAATCTCTTAATTATTAGCTTTTGACTAATGTTCAGAGTGCAGCTCAAGAGTGATTATTATCTAGTAAAAGTATCCATTCACACCATCCATGGACTCTCTGTAACTTTTTTCTCTAAATAAGTGTCTCTATCACAGCTTTTCTTCCCTAAGCGGGATTTCCAAAATATTCTATTGCTAATATATTACTCTCTTTCTTAATATACTGTCAATACTCTCTTTTAATTTTTACTAATTTAATTATAATTTTATGTTAAAATTACTTTATTTTTATAATTAACCATTTTTTATATAAATTTATTAATAATCTAGTATTTTTATTTTATTCTTATTAACTTATTAATAATATTTTTTATGTTTTCATAACATTAATTATTTTTAATAATTTTTCAAAAATCAAATTAGCTATCATAATGTCTATTTTGTAATATAGAATTTTATAGTTTTAAATCTTAAAATCAATCTCTATCACCACTACTTACAAATTCTATTTTATCACCTCTACTTAAACTTTAAGTATTGACATTAATCAGTGTCAATTATTTCATTATTTTAAAAATTTTATATTCTCCCATATATAAAAATATGGTGTATTAAAACTAAAAAATTAATTTTAATACACCATTAAATCAAAAATACTTATATTTATTATATTTTACTTAATATTAAATTAGCAATTTTATGTGCCATTTCATCTATTTCTTCTTGGTTTTCACCTTCAAGCATAACTCTTACTAATGGCTCTGTTCCAGATGGTCTTATAAGAACTCTTCCAACACCATTTAATTTATCTTCTACTTCTTTTATAGCTGCAATTATTTCAGCATCTTCTAAATAAATGTTTTTCTTTTCATTTGGAACTTTTGCATTAACTAATACTTGTGGTAATTCCTTCATTACTCCAGCTAGTTCACTAAATGATTTTCCACTTTCTTTAAGAATAGCTGCAACTTGTAATGCAGTAACTAATCCATCACCAGTAGTATTATGATCTAAGAATATAATATGTCCTGACTGTTCTCCACCTAATACATAATTATTCTTAAGCATTTCTTCAAGAACATATCTATCTCCAACTTTAGTTTTCACTAAGTTAACCCCTTCTCTTTTAGAAGCAATATCTAATCCTAAATTGCTCATAACTGTTACAACTAAAGTATCATCATTTAATTTACCTGATTCTTTTAATGCTTTTGCACAAATAGTAAGTAGGAAATCTCCATTTATCATATTTCCTTTTTCATCTACAGCTAAACATCTATCGGCATCTCCATCAAATGCAAATCCAATGTCACATTGTTTTCTTACAACATAATCCATTAACTCTTCCATGTGAGTTGAACCACAATTTTCATTTATGTTATTTCCATCTGGATTATCATTTATTACATATACTCTTGCACCTAAAGCTCTAAATGCCTTTACAGCAGCTTTATAAGCAGCACCATTTGCACAATCTAATGCAACTCTAAGACCTTTTAAGTCTGTTTTTATTGTGCTTAATGAATAATCAATATATTCTCTTAATGCTGTTTCTTCTGTATATGATCTTCCAACATCTCCCCCAACTGGACTAGGTACACCTTCAAATCCACTTTCTATTACAGCTTGTATTTGATCTTCTAAACTATCTGATAATTTATATCCTTTTCCATCAAAGAATTTAATTCCATTATACTCTACTGGGTTGTGAGATGCTGAAATCATAACTCCTGCATCTGCCTTATATTGTCTAGTTAAATGTGCTACTGCTGGTGTTGGAACAACACCTAATATTACAGCTTCTGCACCAACTGAAAGTATACCTGCAACTAATGCAGCTTCAAGCATATCTCCTGATATTCTTGTATCTTTAGCAACTAAAATCTTAGGTTTATGCGTACCTTCTGTTAATACATAAGCTCCTGCTCTTCCTAAGCTATATGCTAAATCTGCTGTTAGTTCAGTATTAGCTATACCTCTAACACCATCTGTTCCAAACATTCTACTCATATATAAAATACCTCACTTTTGAATTTAAATATAGTCATTACTTTATTAGTATAGTATTTATTCCGTTTTTTTACAATATAATATTCTTTAGTTATATTTCAACTAATAATTTATTTTATAAACTATTTAACATTTTATTTTGTCTAAAAATAAACTAGGTGAACTACTCTCCACTTATGGAAGTGGGAGCCTTCTTAGTCAATATTCCTAGTGGAACGAGTTTACTTCAAAATATTAATTATTATTTATAGCTAATTTTCACCTTCCTTAGCTTTTAATCTTTCTAATACTAATCCATATCCACCTTGACCATAATTTAAGCATTTATTTACTCTACTTATAGTTGCTGTACTTGCTCTAGTTTTTTCTGCTATTTCTGTATATACATTTTTATCTGTAAGCATTTTTGCAACACATAATCTTTGTGAAATTGCTCTTAATTCATTTATTGTAGCTATATCTTCAAAAAATTTATAACATTCATCTATATCCTTTAATTCTAAAATAGCATTAAAAAGTATATCTAAGTCTTCCTTAAAATCCAAATCCTTTAGACTCATATAATCACCCCTATTTTTTACATGTTTTATTTTAACAATTTAATACACTAAAAATAACATGCACTTAAAATTTTCCTTGGTTTAATATTCTTTTTCATCTTCATTATAAAATAATTCTCTTTTCATGTATTCATCATAAATACTTTTTACATCTAAAATCCACACTCTCCTATACCACTATAAACATTATTTACCTCTTCGACAAGTTCTTCATCAATTATTTTTTCATATTTTTCTTATTCTACTCTTATATTAGAACTAATTAATATTTGAAAAACAAGCTTCTCATTGCATTTGTGAAACTAAAGTAGGTTTATTTTTTATAGCTATATTACTTCTCATATAATTTTTACACCCTATACTTTTATACATTATATCTTAATCTTATCCACTTTAACTTATTTTAAAAATTAATCTCTTGAAAAATTTAATAACTAAATTTCTCAAGAGATTTTTATAATTGTAACTTTAAATATTATTAGATTTTACTTATTATTTTAAACTATTCACTAAATCTTCTGGTTCTAAAACCTCAGTAATTTTAATTCCAAAATTTTGATTAGAAATTACAACTTGTCCGTATGCTACCTTTTTACCATTTACAAGTATTTCAACTTCTTGATTTTCTAAAGTATCAAGCTCTATTAAAGAACCTCTTCCTAATTCTAAAATTTCATTTAATGACATTTTTGTTCTACCTAAAATAGCAGTTATTTCTATTGGAATATCTAAAACTCTAGATATTTTTTCATTCATATATATATCTCTCCTACCTTATAATATCAGTAATTTCTACTCCATTTTTACTTCCTAATATACCTGGCTTAGCTTTATATGCTTTAGCATCACCAATATTTACTGTAATGTCTTCATTTATTTTTTGATCTAAAATTATAACATCACCAATCTCTAAATTTAATAAATCATTTATACTTACCTTGGCAGTTCCTAATTGAGCAGTTACATTTAAATCAACATTTTTTATATATGGATATATTTCATAACCCTCAATATGTCTTTCACTTTCCTCCTCCTTAATATCGCTACTATTTGCTCCTCTTGTATTAAAATCATTTATTATATCCTTTGTGCTTTCATAAGGAATACAAAATCTCATATATCCAATTATATTATTTTGTAATGATATATTTATTAATGAAGTAAAAATCATATCTTTTGAATTAAGATTTTGATATTGAATTTTATTTGTGTAAACTTTGTTTATTTGAATTCTGTCATGTTGAATAGGCATATACATTCTAGTTAATAAATTACTAAATAAATATTTTACTAATTCTATATCTATATTAGTTGGCTCTCTATCTTTATCTTCAATATTTCCATTTCCACCTAATAATAAATCAACAATACTTAAAATTGTAACTTTATCTATAAATAAAGTTAAATTGTATATAGTTGGTAAAATTGAGTATTCTATTACTATATTGTCATTATCTATACTTTCAATAAATTCCCCATAAGTACTTTGCATAGATTTATTTACTGACATTCTTAAATCATTGCTTTTAGTTTCATAATTAATTTGCATATTTGAAGTTTTACAAAATTCTTCACACATAACAGTTAAATTTCTTATGTTTTCTAAAGAGAATTTCTTACTTTTTTTAAAATCATATAATCTTATATCATCCATGCTTTATCCGTTGCCAAAAATCTATAAAAATATATAAATCTTGTTTAATTCCCTGTTCAACCTGTCTAATTTCGCCATAAATAAACTTATAAGCTACTCTCATTTGATATAACAGTCCGAGGGCTTAAATTCCCATACAACGAATGGTACACATTAGCATTATCTTTTAAGTGATGCTATGCTAATTTATATCTTGAAAGATTAATACTCGCATTTAAATCTCTATCTATCTTTAGTCCACATGAACATTGATAAACTCTGTCTTTAAGCTTTAAATCTTTCTTAATAGCTCCACAACAACTACAAGTTTTACTTGATGGAAACCACTTATCAGCTTCTACAAATTCTATTCCGTATTTTTTACATTTATATTGAATTTGTCTTTTAAATTCATATAAACATTGCTCTGCAATAGCTTTTGATAAATGACGATTTTTCATCATTCCTTTAATGTTAAGTGTTTCCATAACAACTCTTGATGGCTTGGTTTTCACTATCTTATTCGTTGCTTGATGGATATGATTACTTCTTATGTTTGTTAATCTTCTATGAAGTAATCTTATTTCTTTTTCAAGTTTTATAATATTGTTAGTTTTGACATACTCCTTTCCCTTTTTATTTTGCTCGTATTTGCGTGAACATTGTCTTTGTTTTCTCTTTAAGACTTTTTTAAGCCTTTTAACTTCTTTTGTTTTATTAATGTTTTTAAAAGTCATTCCATTGCTACAAATTGCTAAATCTTTCACACCAACATCAATTCCTATGCTTTCATCAGTAAGTTTTACCTTTGATAATTCTCTTTCTACCCCTACTGAAATATACCAATACTTTCCGTCAAAACTTATACGTGGATTTGAATATTTTACACCTAAAGGAATAGAATAAGGTTTAATATTTATCCAGCCTACTTTTTCAATTAATACTGACTTATCTTCAACCTTTAATTTGCAATTATCATTATAAAATGATGGTTTAGACTTCTTTCTGCTTTTAAATCTTGGTTTATCGGCTAAACCTTTAAAGAATCTTTTATAACTATCACAAGCATCTTTAACTGCCTGTTTCGCCACATTATTTGAAACTTCTGATAACCATTGTAAATCAGTTTTCTTTAATTGGGTTATTTCTTTTCTAAGATCATTATCTGGAATAAACTTACCACCATTCTTATAATTTTCTTCTTGTCTTGCAATTGTCCAGTTATAGATAAATCTTGCAGTCCCAACTGATTGCCTTAACTTTTGTTCTTGAATTTCAGTTGGATACAATCTAACTTTCTTTGCAAGTATCATCTTCTAATAACTCCTTAATCATTTTCTTAGCCTTATTTGCTCTTTTTCCTTGAAGTCTACAACTAAATACTTTAACTATTTGAATTAAATCCTCAACTAATTCTTGTTCTTCTGATTTTTCAGTATTGTCAATAATTTCAATAATAGTTCCATACTTATTGCATAGATTTTCTATTAATTCATAACCAAACCTAATTAATATATCCTTATAAAGAACTACTATTTTATCAACTTCTGAATTAGTAATCATATCTATTAGCTGATTTAATCCCTTTTTGTTATAATTAATTCCACTTCCTATATCGGTTATAATTTCAAATTGATATCCCTTAGCATACATATATGTTTTAACATTTTCTATTTGCCTTTCAAGGTCATCTTTTTGTTTATGGGAACTAACTCTACAATAGCCTATAGTCTTTTTATTTAGTTGCACTTCTGATTTTAAACCTAAGAAGTGATTAAGTTGCTCTTGTGAATAATATCTTGTACCACCATTTGTTACATGTGATGGTTTTAAAGTTCCATTCTTATCCCAATTTCTAAGAGTTTGAACAGTTTTTCCTATTTTAGTTGCAAATTCTCCTATTGAGTAATATTTCATGTTTATCACCTCAATAATATTATACAACTATCTCTATAAAATAAAAATATATTTTTATATATATTTATAGATTTATTTTAACAGTTCACACCCTCTTTCTTACCTAGATTGTAAATTATTAATCATAGACCACATTTCATCAGCAACACTAAATCCCTTACTATTTAATTGAAAAGCTCTTTGCATTGATATTAAATCAGTAAATTCTTGTGCTGTATTTACATTAGACATTTCGATATAACCTTGATGTATGTCTCCATTTGCTTGAATTACTTGAGCTCCATCATTAATAATAAATAAATTATTACCTGTTGATAAAAAATCATTGTCACCAGTGGCCTTATATAAATTAATATTTCCTATTCTTTCATCATTGACATAAACTTCACCCTTTTTATTAACAGAAAAATTATTTTCTTGTATTCCAGAATTATCATAATTTTTCCCATTAATAAATTGAATATCCAGAATATTTCCTGAATCATCAACAATCTTTCCATTTCCATCAATTGAAAATTCACCATTTCTAGTATAAGCATATGTATTATCAGATTTAATTACCCTAAAAAATCCTTCTCCATCTATAGCTAAATTAGTCGCTATACCACTATTTCTTAATGAACCTTGTGTAAAATTTCTTAATTCCGTAGTGCTTTTTACACCAGTACCTACTGTAGTATTATCAGCATTTACTGGATACCTTTCTTTTGAAATTCCATTTCTAAGTAAATCCTCAAATCCAACCTCTAATTTTTTGTATCCAGTTGTATTTGCATTAACTACATTATTTGAAATAACATTAATTTTATTTTGAGTTGCACTCATTCCAGTTCTACTTACATTTAAAATACCATACATATCTTATACCTACCTTACTGTACCTATTTCATTTGCTATTTTACTTAAAGTAGAATCCATAATTTGTACTACCTTTTGATTTGCTTCAAATGCTCTTAAATTTGACATCAAATCTGCTGTTGATTGAATAATATCAACATTTGAGCCTTCTATTTGCATATTTTTCACTGTATAATTATTTGTAGCAGTAGCACCTTCACCAGTATATAAATTTGAACCTACTTTATTTAATGAATTATAATCTTGAAAATCTACAATATTAAATCTATGTACTGCACCGGATGATAAAACAACATTATTATTGGTATCAACTGATACACTGCTATTGCCAACATATATAGGCTGGTTATTTGAATTTAATACAGAATAACCAGATGATGTTACTAAATATCCATCTCTATTTACCTTAAAAGCTCCATCTCTAGTATAAAATAAATTTCCTTCATTATCTCTTACAGTAAAAAATCCTTTTCCATTTATAGCAAAATCAGTTTGATTTTCAGTTTCCACTAAACTTCCTTGATTATAATTAGTTTTAATTTCATCTATTTTTACTCCAAAATTTAATGTACCTAATTCTTGATAATGACCGACTCCATTAGAATATCTATCATTATTGCTAATTAATACATCATCAAAGGTTTTAGACATTAATCTTTCTTCCTTAAATCCTGTTGTATTTACATTAGCAATATTATTAGTTATTACAGTTTGACTACTTTGTAAATTTACCATTGCTGATATAGATGTATACATTCCTCTTAACATTTTACCCCTCCTTAACTTATTTTATAGTTTAATTTTTTTATTGTATTTCTTAAATTAACTATTGCTCTACTATGTAATTGAGATACCCGTGATTCAGAAACTTCTAAAATATATCCAATTTCCTTTAAGGTAAGCTCTTCATAATAATATAAAGCTAAAACTAATTTATCCTTTTCTTTAAGCATATCAATTGCCTTAGTTAATATTTCTAACTTTTCTTTTTCTTCAATTATACTTTCAGGTGATAATGAGTCATCTTCCTTTATAGTATCTATAATACTAACTTCATTATTTCCCTGAAAAATAACTGTATCTAAAGAAGTAGTACTCATTAAATTAATAGTATTTTCAATTTTATTAACTTCTTCACTTTGTATATTTAAATACTTTGCTATTTCATCAGCCTTAGGCTCTCTTAATAACTTATTTTGAAGACTTTCTACTGCACAATTATATTCATTAACCTTAGAAACATCCCTTCTTGAAATTGGAGAATGTCTTCTTATTTCATCAATAATTGCAGCTTTTATTTTTAATGAAGCATAAGTTGAAAATTTACAATTTTTATCTTCCTTATAACTATTAGCAGCTTCTATAAGCCCCATAGTTCCATAACTAACTAAGTCTTCATATTCAATTCCAATATTCTTAGTAAAATACCTTGATGCCATATATCTTACTAAATTCATATTTTCTAGTATATATTCCTCAGTTTTTTCATTAAGCATTTTAACTCTTCCTCACTATATATTTACTACTGCTTGTGCTTTTATTTGAATATCACTTGGTATTTCATTTAATGATAATATAGAAACATTAGGAAATACCATTTCAACTAGTTTTCTAAATGGTGCTCTTATTTTAGGAGAAACCAAAATAACAGGCCTATTATTATAAAAATCTGTACTTTCAATAATTTCCTTTATACTATTAAAAATTTTATTAGTACTATCTGGATCAACTGCTGGATAAGTTCCATTAACAGATTTTTGAAGATTATTTGCAATTAATCTTTCTACATCATTTGATAAAGTTGCAACTGTTATAGTATTATTTTCATCAACAAAGTCAACTGCAATACTTTTATTTAATGCCATTCTCACATATTCAGTTAATAACTCAATATCTTTAGTATTTACAGCATTATCAGCTAAAGTTTCTAATATTGTAACTCTATCCTTAATTGTTACCTTTTCTCTAAGAAGATTTTGTAATACTTTTTGAACTTCTCCTAAAGTCATAATATCAGGTATTAATTCATCAACAATTACACTATACTTTTCCTTAGTTGCATCCATTATAGCTTTAACTTCTTCTCTTCCCATAAGCTCATGAGATTTTTCCTTTATTATTTCTAATAAATGAGTAACTAATATAGTAGATGGGTCTACTATTGTATATCCTCTTAATTCTGCTTCTTCAATATTATCCTTGCTTATCCATAATGCTTCTAATCCAAAGCTAGGTTCAACAGCTTTTATTCCTTCTAAATCTAAACCTAAGCCCATTGGGTCCATACATAAAACCATAGTAGGCATAAGACTATAAGTTGCTACTTTATTTCCCTTTATTTTTATACAATATTGATTAGGTTCTAATTGAAGATTATCTCTAATTCTTATTGGTTGTACTATTATTCCCATGTCAATTGCACATTGTCTTCTTATTGAAGCAATTCTTTGCAATAAGTCTCCTCCACTACTTTCATCAGCTAATGGTATAAGTCCATATCCAATTTCAACTTCTAAAACTTCAACATTAAGCAATTCTGTAACATCTTCTACTTCTGTTGCTATAGCTGCAGCTTCTTCTACAGCAGCTTCCTCTGATGCAGCTTCCTCAATTTCCTTCTTTTCACTATTATTTAAGGTTATCCCTATTCCAACACAACCTCCACCTAATGCAAAAAATGATAATGTTGGCAATCCAGGCATAATACCTAAAATAAATAAAACTACCCCAGTTATCATTATTGCCTTTGGAATTGCTGTTAATTGTTGACCAGCTAAACTTGCAACACTTTCATCACTATCAGCTCTGGTAACTAAAATACCTGCAGCAGTTGATATAAGAAGTGCAGGAATTTGGCTTACAAGCCCATCCCCAATAGTTAATCTTATATATGTTTGAGCTGCTGTTGCAAAATCCATATTAAGCATCATTACACCCATTATAATTCCAGCAAAAATATTTACTACTGTTACTATAATCCCTGCAATGGCATCACCTTTAACAAATTTTGAAGCACCATCCATAGAACCATAAAAATCTGCTTCTTGTTGTAATTCTCTTCTACGTTTTCTTGCTGTCTTTTCATCAATCATTCCTGCATTTAAATCAGCATCTATACTCATTTGTTTACCTGGCATAGCATCTAATGTAAATCTTGCAGATACTTCTGATACTCTTCCAGAACCATTAGTAATTACTACGAATTGAATAATAATTATTATCAAAAATATTATTACCCCAAGCACATAGTTTCCACCAACAACAAAGTTACCAAATGATTCAATTACATTTCCAGCATACCCTTGTCCTAAAATAAGTCTTGTAGATGACAAGTTAAGTCCTAACCTAAATAATGTTGTTACCAATAATAATGTTGGAAATACTGATAATTGTAATATATTAGTTGAAAATAAAGTCATAAGTAAGATTAATACTGATAATGTTATATTTACAACTAATAATATATCTAATAAAAAAGAAGGCAATGGAATGATAATCATTAATATTATCCCTATAACACCAAAGGCAACCAAAACATCTAACCTATTTTTTAAATTCCCCATATCTAATTCCTCTACTTATTCTTTTTATATCTATTTTTTATTTTGTATACAGCAACTAGTACTTCAGCAATAGCTTGATACATTTCTGCTGGTACTTCTTGGTCAACTTCAACCTTTCTATAAAGCATCCTTGCTAATGGTACATTTTCAATCATTGGAATATCATTTTCCTTAGCTATTTCCCTAATTTTCATAGCCAAAACATCTGCTCCCTTTGCAATTACTACTGGTGCTGAATCTTTTTCTCTATCATACCTAATTGCAATTGAAATATGAGTAGGGTTAGTTATGATTGCTGTTGCATCCTTAGCATTTTGAATCATTCTTTGTGAAGCTATTTGTCTTTGCTTTTGCTTAATTTGTGACTTAACATTAGGATCCCCTTCTGCTTGTTTGAATTCTTCCTTTACTTCTTGTTTAGTCATCTTCATTCCCTTTTTGTGTGAATATAATTCATATGCAAAATCAACAGCTGCAATTGCTACAGCAATCATTATTGCAACATTAAATATTTTCTTAACTATATTAAATATTGCATATATTAAATAAGGAAAATATACATTTTCTAGTTTTAAAATATCCATAAAGTTCTTTTTAACTACTGAATATCCAATATAAGATAATAAAATTAAAAGTATTGTATTTTTTAATGCATTAACAAAAGCTTTTTGAGAAAACATATTTTTTAAACCATTTACAGGATTTAACTTTGAAAATTTAGGTTTAAATGATTCTTTACTTATTACAACTCCACTTTGAATAATATGTGAAATAACACCTAAGCAAATTACTATACCACCCATTGGCAAAAATAACTTTGCATATTTAAGTAACCCATCTTTAAATATCTCATGAGCCACTACTTCATTTAAATTACTACTAAAATTCATTGTTAATACTGAAGCTATATATATTTTTAAATTTTTAATTAATGAATCACTCATTGTAAAAATACACATTACTGCCCCTATTAATGTAAATGCATTTGATACTTCTTTACTTTTTGCTACATTACCTTTTTTCCGCTCATCCTTTTTCTTCTTGGGCGTGGGCTGTTCTGTTTTATCATCTCCTGACAAAATAATCTCCCCCCTATAAATGTTTTATTTAAAATAAATTATTTACTAATACCATTATCATATTTTGTTGATATACTAGTGTTCCTTCTATAACATCTTTTAAATGCTTAATCATATCCTTCATTCCATTTAATATAAAAGGTAATGCTATTAATAAAAATATAATCCCAACAAGTATTTTTAATGGAGCTCCTATAATCATAACATTTAATCCAGAAATACTTCTTGATATTATCCCAGTTATTATATCTGTTACAATTAAAACTACTATAAGAGGCATTGCCATTTTTAACCCCATTATAAAATATTGAGTAAATATGCTTAAAATATATGTAAAATTATAATCTATAATAGAATACCCCACTGGAATTATCTTAAAACTATTTTGCATTGAATTTATTACTATATGATGTGCATCAATGCTAAAAAACACTACTAGCCCTACAAAATATATTAAATTTTCCATTAAGGTAGCTTGTGATTGAGTGTTAGGGTCATATGTACTTGCCATAGATAATCCCATTTGTCCATCAATTAATTTCCCTACCATTTTTATAATATAAAAACAAATAGATACCATATAACCTAATACCAATCCATTTATAGTTTCCATTGTTCCATATATTATCAATTCATAAAAATTTTTAATTGTTACATTTATATCTAAATTAATTGCAATCATTGCCGATAATAATAATGAGAAACAAATTTTAAATAGTTTTGGTGTACCATTTGGAAAAATAATACCCGCTGCTAAAAAAAATGCTGTTATTCTGAAAAATACGTATATCATTTTTAATTAACTATAGTTGATATACTTTGGAATAATTCATTTGTAAGCATAACAAGTTTATTTAACATCCAAGGTCCACCTAAAACTAAAACTAATATTATTGCAATTAACTTTGGTACAAACGTTAAAGTTTGCTCTTGAATTTGTGTTGTTGCTTGAAAGATACTTATTATAAGCCCTACTACTAAAGATATAATTAATATTGGACCACCTACTGTAACCCCTGTAATCAATGCTTTTTTTACTATTGTCATTATTACTAATTCATTCATTTATAATGCTCCTATACCTTAAAACTTTCTATTAATGATTTAATTAATAAATTCCAGCCATCTACCATAACAAATAAAAGTAATTTAAATGGCAATGATATCATTGCTGGTGGAAGCATAAACATACCCATAGACATTAATGTACTTGAAACTACCAAATCTATTACTAAAAAAGGTATATATATTATAAATCCTATTTGGAATGCTGTTTTTAATTCACTTATTGCAAATGCAGGAACTATAATGCTTAATGGTAATTCTTCATCTTTAAGATTTGTTGTATCTATTGAAGAATTTTTTGCAAATAACTCTAAATCTGATTCTCTTGTTTGCTTAAGTAAAAATTCTGCTACTGGCTTCCTAAACTCATCATATGCCTCTTGCATTGTTATTTCCTGATTCATATAAGGCCTAATTGAATTTTCAGCAACTTTGTTCATAACAGGACTCATTATAAATAAAGTTATGCACATTGCTAATCCAACTAATATTTGATTTGGAATAGATTGCTGAGCCCCTAATGCAGATTTTATAAATGAAAATGTAATTATTACTCTTACAAAGCTAGTCATCATAAATATTATTGTTGGCAAAAACATAAGAGCAGTCATTAATAAAAACATCTGCATATTAGTTGTTAATTCCGAACCATTATCTAAAATCTGACTTAATATGTCCATCATCTTTTCCCTTTTTTCTTTGATATTTTATTTTTTAATACCTTATCACTTAGCATCTTTTTATTTAATATTTTGCTAAAATCTAAGTTATTTAAATAGCTTAAATCATTGTGTTGATTTTTCATTTCTATTATTTCATTTATTTCATCTTCATTTAACTTTTTGATTACTTGTGTATTATTATTTGATGTTACTATTATGCATCCTGTATTTCCAGATTTAATTACATATAAACATATATCTTTACTTAAATTAATTTTTTCTAATACCTTAACATAAGAGCCTGAACCTATTTTGATCAGGCTCTTTTTGCTAAGTCTCAATGAAATAAATATTAATAGCACCACAACTGGAACTAACACAATTAAATTAATAATAAATTCTAAAAATGTATTATTCATTTATTTAATTTATTTCTCCTTTTGCTGAACTATTAATATATCAACTCTTCTATTAATAGCTCTATTTTCTTCCGTAGAATTATCTACTAAAGGCTTATATTCTCCATATCCTGTTGCTGAAAATCTAGTTGGGTCAAACCCCTTTGTTTCAATAAAGTACCTTAATACTGTTATTGCTCTTGCAGTTGATAACTCCCAGTTTGATTTATATGTACCAGAACTTATAGGAATATTATCTGTATGTCCCTGAACCATTATTTCATTACTTATTGAAGGAATCAAAGTGCTTATTATATCTAGAACTTTAATACTTTCAGGTTTTAAATCAGCCTTTCCTAAATCAAAAAGCACATTTTCACTTAATTGAAGTACAACTCCCGAATCTTCTTCTCTTACTTTAACAGAATCAGTTAATGCATTTTTATCTATTATTTCTTGTATTTTATCTACCAAAATACTATAAGGACTTTTTTCCCCTATACCTTGTTCTATATCTTCTAGTGAAATATCTGGAGTATTTTCAAGCTTCATTGGTATTCCTGTTATTTCTCCCTTTAATGCAGCTGCAATAAGTTGTAATCTTTCATTATCTGTAGTTGAAAATGAATAAAGCAGTATAAAAAATGTTAATAATAATGTTATTGTATCCGCATATGTGTCCATCCATGCATTGGTATTAATATCATCTGGTTTCCTTTTTTTACGTGCCATATTACTCTAACTAACTATCCTTGCTTGATTCTTTTTCATATTTTACTTTTTCTTTTTCGTTTAAGAAGCTTTTTAACTTTTCTTCTAAAACTCTTGTAGAATCACCATTTTTTATACTTAAAATACCAATTAACATCATTTCTCTATTTTCAACTTCTCTTTGCCCTTTATTTTCAAGGTTAAATCCTAATGGATTTAAAATTAAGTTTGCTAATAATGCACCATAGAAAGTAGTAATAAGTGCAGCTGCCATACCACTTGCTATATTATCTGGGTTATCAAGCTCTGCAAGCATTTGTATAAGACCTACAAGTGTACCTATCATACCAAATGCTGGAGCATATGAACCCCATGTTTTGTACATTTTTGCCCCTTTTGAATATCTTCCCTCAATTTCTGAAATATTATTATTTAAGATTTCAACTATTAAATCAGCTTCAATACCATCTACCACTAATTCTAATCCAGTTTTCATAAAATCATCTTTTATTTGTTCAATATCAGATTCTAATGCAAGCAATCCATCTTTTCTTGATTTAATTGAAATTTCTTTAAATTGATTTATTACATCAATTTTATTCATTGAAGGAGTTTTAAATAATCCCTTTGAAATTGTCCCCATCATCTTAACTTCATCAAGTGAAAAAGTAATAAGAAGTGCTGCATAAGAACCACCAATAGTAATTATTACTGATACTAAATCATAAAATCCTGCTAAGCCAACATTCCCTTGTGATATTGCAAATACTATAAGACCTATCCCTAGCAACATCCCAATGGGCGTTAATATATCACTTCTTTTCATATTATTTACCTCTTAGTTTATCTCTTAAGATTTATTATTTCTTGTAATAATTCATCACTTGTTGTTATCATCTTACTAGCTGCTTGGAAAGCTCTTGTAGTTACTATCATATCTGTAAATTCTTCTGATAAATCTACATTTGACATTTCTAATGCCCCTTGAGTAACAAGACCAATTCTAGCACCTGCTTTATCTTTAGTATTACTTGAAGCATTGTATACTGGTGTACCAGAGTTTGCTGAATCTAAGTAAATATTATTACCATTTGCTTCTAAACCACTTTGGTTCATGAAAGTTGCAACTTTTAATGTTTGTATTGGTGCATCTTCTGGGTCATCTTTACTTCCCATTACCTTACTTCCATCTTCTAATACATAAGAAATTTGACCTTCTTTAGAAATGTTATAAGATACAACTCTCATTTTTGTTCCTTCTGCATTTTTTGCTGCTTCTGGAATAAATACGGCTTTATTATCAGTTGTTAATAAATAATATCCAGTAGCAGTTACCATTTTACCTTCTGAATCTACTGTAAATGATCCATCTCTTGTAAATCCTTCTGATGGTGAACCATCACCTTTTTTCCCAATTTGAACTACAAAAAATCCATCTCCATCAATTGCTATATCACTAGGAATTGCTGTTTGTTGTAATGAACCTTGTAACATATTTTTAGTTATTGAACTAACCTTCATACCTGCACCAACCTGTCCAGGGTTAACTCCCCCTAAAGAATTACCAGGTTGGCTGGCATATATTACAGTTTGATTTAATGTATCACTAAATCTTACACTTCCCTTTTTAAAAGCAGTTGTACTAGCATTAGCAACGTTGTTACCTACAACGTCCATCTTTGTTTGATTTGATTTCATTCCACTTATTCCCGAATACATTGACTTTAACATATGATTTATCTCTCCCTTAATTTTATTATTCTGTAATCTTTGTTAATGATGAATATGGTACTTCTTTTATTTCACCAGTATCTTTTAACTCTAACTCTAAATACACAACACCATCTTTAATTGATGCACTTTTCACCTTGCCATTAAAGTTTTCATAATCACCTTTTTCATTTGCTACAGATACTTCAACATTTTTTCCTATTGTTGATGATGCTGCATCAACAGCATTATTTACTAACATTGAATTTCCCAAATTGACTAAATAACTCATTGAATCATTTAATGACATCATTTGTTCTAATGTATTAAATTGTGCAAGTTGACTTATATATTCTGATGGGTCTTGACTATTAAAAGGATCTTGATTAGTCATTTGTGCTACTAACATTTTTAAAAACAAATTTTTATCAGTTTTAGTAGCAGAATCATATATATATGTTCCATTTTCAGTTTTTCCTATTGCTGAATTTGAAGCACTTCTCGTATTTATCTCCATATCTTCCTCCTATATTAATCTATTAATATTTGAATCAGTTTTTAATAAATCATTTTCTATAGAACTTTCATTTTCATTTTCAATTTCAAACTTTACTGCTCTTCTTTGCTGTTTATTATTTCCTTTATTAAATTGCTGATTTAAATTTTGAGAAAAATCATCTCTATTTTCAGATTTCATTTCAACATTTACTTCATTAACATTAATATCTAAATTATTTAAATGATTTTTTATTTCAGCTACATTATCCTTTACCAACTTAAAGCTTTCTGAATTATGTAATGTAATAAACACTTTTTCTACATTATTTTCTTTAATTATTTTTATATGTAACTCTCCTAAATCTTTAGGATTCATTTTCACCTTTATTTCTTCTAAATTATTTACTTTTAAATAATTTATAGATTCAACAATATCATTTGCTATATATTCACTTCTAACAACATGAGGTTCTAAGTTTTCTGTTTTTACTTCTAAGTTAGCATTATTATTAGTCATAGCAATATTATTTAAAAAGTTAATTTCATTTTTACTATCATTAACTTTAATATTGTCTTTCATTGATAAAACCTTAAAATTGCTAATTGCCTCTAATTCACTAGCAAAATCTAAACTTTTTTCTACATTATTAGTAAATTCATCTTTACTATTTTGTAAGTTAAAATTACTTTCTACTAAATCAGTTAATTTGCTTTTAACTTCATTAAAATCAAAAGCTTTTTTAATAAAATCAATTTTATTTTGAATATTGTCTTTATTACTACTACTTTCCACAAAAGCAATTAAGTTATCCACAATTTCCTGTTGTTTATTCACATTGTTATTAACAATATTCATGTCCATCTGTGTATTATTTTTAAAATCAGCATTATCTTCTGTTATATCAAATTGTTGTTTTTCTTTATAACTTATATTATTAAAAATTCTATTAGCTAAAATTATTAAATTTTCATCAATCTTATTTAAATCATCCTCTTTATCATCTTCAACAAATTCAATTAATTCATCTTTTTCATAACTTTGGATAACATCTTTAATTTCAATATTCTTATCACTTTTAACTTCTTCATTTACTATTATATTTTCAGCTGTTTTAATATCTTCATTAAATTCAACATTTAATAAATCTTCAATATCCACTTTAACATTAGGAATATTTTCAGCTTCTATATTTTCCTCACCATTAAATTCCTCACTATTTATTAAATTATTTAATGACTTTAAAAAATCCCCTTCAGTTCCATTACCTTTAACTTCCACACTATTAGTTTTAAAATTTGATAGTGCTTGTAACATATTTATTTCCACAGTTTTCATTCTCCTAAGCATTTTCAGATTTATGTCTTAAAAATGAATACATTCCAAATTCATCATTTGTTGCTTGCTCTTTTAATTCTTCCTTTTTCTTATGTAAATTAAATTTATTTTCCTTTAATTTTTCTAAGGACTTCCTTTCAATTTGCTTATTTAACAAATCTACTCTAGCTTCATTTAACAGTTCTTCTTTTTTAGATAATTCATTGCTTTTAATATTAATATTATTAGATAAAGAGTTTAAATAATTAAAAGTTATAATTCTAGAAATATGGTCTTCAACATCAATTTCATTTTCATACTTTTTATACATTTGTTTTAAATCATCAAGTTCTTTTTCTACTACCCTTTTTTCATTTTGGGCTTTAGAATATTTTATTTTACTTTCTTCTTCATTTTTTATTTTAATATCTAAAACCCTTTGCAGTCTAAACTTAAAATTTTCCACTTAATATTCTCCTATTTAAACATATTTTTCAAATTATTAATATTATCCTCAAATGAACTCTTTTCATTTACACCTTGCTTCAAGTAACTATTTACCTTATCTATATATTCAATTGATTTATCAATTTTAATATTAGAACCTCTTTCATAAGCCCCAATATTAATTAAATCCTCTGCTTCTTTAAAGGTTGCAATTATATCTCTTGCTTGAGATGCAGCAGCTTTATGTTCAACTTCACAAATATCATTCATAAGACGACTAACACTATTTGAAATATCAATTGCAGGATAATGATTTTTATGAGCTAATTCTCTAGATAAAACTATATGTCCATCTAATATCCCCCTTACAGCATCAGCAATTGGCTCATTAAAATCATCACCATCAACAAGAACTGTATAAAAAGCAGTTATTGAACCTACATCAGAAAGCCCTGTTCTTTCCATAAGCCTTGGCAATTCAGCAAATACAGATGGGGTATATCCCTTTTGTGCTGGTGGCTCACCAATTGCAAGTCCAACTTCTCTTTGAGCCATTGCAAATCTAGTAACTGAATCCATCATCAATATTACCTTTTTGCCTTGATCTCTAAAATACTCTGCTATTGACGTTGCTGTTAATGCTCCTTTTAATCTTACTAATGGAGGTTTATCAGAAGTTGCACATACAACAACTGATTTTTTCATTCCTTCTGGCCCAAGATCTCTTTCAATAAAATCTAAAACCTCTCTTCCTCTTTCTCCAATAAGTGCTATAACATTAACATCTGCTTCTGCAGTTTTTGCTATCATTCCCAAAGTTGTACTTTTACCAACACCACTACCTGCAAATATTCCAACTCTTTGACCTTCTCCACAAGTAATAAATCCATCAATTGCCTTAATTCCCGTTGGCATTATATTTTTAATCCTCTTTCTTTTCATTGGGTCTGGTGGTTTATTAAACATACTATATCTTTCCCCACCAGTAACAACACTTTCATCTATTGGAGCTCCTAATGCATCAATTACTTTTCCTAATAATTCATCACTACATTTAACACTACAAGGATTCCCACTAGCTACAACTCTACAACCTGGTCCAATTCCAACTAATTCATTTAAGGGCATAAGAATTATTTCATTTTCCTTAAAACCTACAACTTCACAATCTATGGGATTATTGCTTTGATTATATATTGTGCATAATTCACCAACTGCTGCCTTTAATCCCTCAACTTCAATAGTAAGTCCTATAACTTTTTTAACTTTTCCTTCTGATATATATGGGGTTATATCATTTATTTTTTTAAGTGTTTTATTAAAATCTATAGAAATCATATTTCCTCCTATAGTAATTCTTCTTTAACTTTATCTAATACACTATCTATACCCACAATTAATTTTCCACTTTCAGTTTCAATAACTGCATTTCCTTCTTCAACTCCTAAATCAGGAATTATAAAAATCTTTTGAGATAAGTTATTTTTACTAATTTCTTCATCAATATTTTTTTGTAACTCTTCCTTATATAATGGGTTAACCTTTATAACTAAATCCTTTTTTAAGTCATATTCAGAAATAATGTTATTTAACATAGTTTCCATTAATGTTACATCCTTAAACTTTTCCCTTAATACTTGTTCAGCTATTGATACAGAAATATTAATTATTGATTCTTTATTTTCTTTTATATAACTTTTTGCTTCATTTTTTATATTTAATAATGTGTTATAACCCTCTTGCTTTATTTCTTCACTTTCCTTAAGAGCTTTTTCTATATTTTGTTCATAAGATTCTTTATATCCATCTTCATAACCATTTTTTAAACCTTGCTCATATCCTAATTCATAAGCTTTTTTTTCAATTACTTTTGAGTTTTCATTAGCTTCATTTAAAATTTCTTGTTTTTTAAGTTCAGTTTCTTCTATTACTCTTTTATATTCTTCTTTTGCTTCTAAAACTTTCTTTTCTAATTCTTCTTGTTCTTGAAATATTTTATCTGGCATATTAAAAAAATCATTAGAATAAGAGCTTCTTAAACTTAATTTACCTTTTATTTCTGTATTACTATTTCTTAAAACATTAGTTTTAAACAAGTATATCATCCTCCGAGCCCTTATTAATACTAATTACTCCTTCTTGCTCAAGCCTTCTTATAATCTTAACTATATTTCTCTTAGCTTCTTCAACTTGAGAAACTTTAAGTGCCCCAAGTAAGCTTATTTCTTCTCTTAAAGCTTGTGCTGCTCTGCTTGATTGATTTTTTAAAATAATACTTGAAATATTGTCATCTGCACCCTTAAGGGCAATAGCAACATCTTTTATATTTACTTCCTTTAATATCTTTTGAATTGACATATCATCAATATTTCCAATATCTTCAAATGTAATCATGTTTGCCTTTAGTCTTTCAGCTAAAATATTATTCTTATCCTCTAAGAATTTAATAATGTTCTTTTCTGTTTTACCATCTACCTTTGTTAATATATCAAGCAAACTATCAAAACCATTTGATGAATCTATTTTATTATCTCCTGTAGCAAGTAATTTCTTTTCTAATGCATTATCTACTGCCTTTATTACAATTGGAGAAATATTAGATATTGTTCCAAGCTTTAATGCAACTTCTTGTTGTAACCCCTCATCTAAACTACATATTATTTGAGCTGATTTTTCAACTTGTATATTAGATAATATTATTGCAATTGTTTGTGCACTTTCACCTTGCAAACAAGCTAATATTTCATTTACCTCAGCTTTTCTCGCTGCCATAAATGATTGTGCTGATGTTTCATACTTTATTCCTTCCATTATCTTATTTGTTTTTGAAGCATCAAATGCACCTTGAAATAAAGATTTTGCATAATCTATTCCACCTTGCATTGCAAAATCCTTACTTTTTCTTACCTCTAAAAACTCTCTCAATATCTTTCTTCTTTCCTCTGCTGTTACCTTATGTAAATTGGCAATTTCTACACCTATTTTTTGTACCTGCTTGTCTGATAAATTTTTAAGTATTTCAGAAGATAATTCAGTTCCCAAAGTCATAAGTAATACTGCTGCTTTTTTCGCACCACTTGTAACTCCTTCATTTATGTCACCTAAATCATAAGCATTTCCACTTTTTACACTGTTATTACTCACTTTTATCTCCTTTTTTTCTTATTCATTTAACCAAGTCTTTATTAATTCTGTAGTTTCATCTGTATTCTTTGAAACAATAAGCTTAATTTCATCCTCTAAGCTTATTTCACTTTCTTCCATAGCAATTTCTCTTTCTATTTTTGCTTCTTTTTCTTTTACTAATTTAGCTATTAAATCTTCTTGTGTTTCTTCAACTTCTTCAATTTCTTCTTTAGTTGATTTTTTCTTCATAAATAACAATACAGCTACAACTGCTATAATTGCTAATGCTATTCCACCTGTCATTAATCCATACTTTAAGAATCCTTCATTCTTTTGTGTTTTATTAGTATCATCATTATTTTTAAATATGCTTTGTCCATCTGTATTAAATGGCATTGCAACAACGCTTAATTGATCTCCTCTAGCATTATCTATACCTAATGCAGAAGAAACCATTTTTTCTACGTTATACATAACATCATCAGAAACTGTTCCATTTATAACAACAGCTGCTGTTAACTTCTTTATTTGTCCCCCACTTGAAACAGTTTTTGTTTCTGTTTTTCCAAGTTCATATTCTATTTTTTCTTCACTTGATGATGACTTATCATTATTTGGTGAAGAAGTAGTAGTCATATTATTATCTACTGGTGAACCTGTTGAATTTTCACTTAATGATGAATTTTGACTTCTACTTTCAGTTTTTATAACCTTATCTGGATTTATTACTAACTCATTTTTTTCAACTGTATCATAATCTAATACAGCATTTACCGTTACCTTTACCTTATCTTTTCCAAATACACCTTCAAGCATATCTAATATTGACTTTTGCAAATCACTGCTAACTTGCTTTTCTGCACTTCTAGAAGATATAGCTTCCTTATTATTTATTGAATTTCCATCTTCATCATAAATTCCTTCTGATAATAAATTCATCCTTTGATCTATAACTTCTACATTTTTCTTTGGTATATTGGTAGTTGAAGCTGATACTAATGACATTATTGATTTTATTTGACTTCTATCCAATTCTTGTCCAGGCTTTAAAGAAACATATACTGCTGCTTTTCCTTCTGTTGTTTCAGTACTAAAAACAGATTCTTTTCCTTGAGTTATATGTACTCTTGTATCTTCAACTTGTGGGAATGTTTTTATTGTTTTTTCAATTTCCCCTTGTATCATCCTAAGCTTCTTTATTTGAAATTCCTCATCTGTCATGGAAAGATTAGAACCTTCATCCATTAATTCAAATCCCTTTGAACCATTTGTTATTGTAGAAGCTAATTGTATTCTTAATTTATCCACCTGTTCTTTTGGAACGTAAATAGTATCTCCATCTATTTTTGTATCAACTCCAGCATCTTCAAGAGCTTTTATAACAGCAGCTGAGTCAGTAGATTCTAATCCTGAATAAAGCACACCATATTTATTTTGTTGCTTATAATTAACACCTAAGGCTATTGATGCTACTATTGCAACTACACCTATACAAATTGCTATTTTTTTGCTTTTATCTAAATTTTTAAATCCACCTATAATTTTTGTTAGAAACTCTTTAACCTTCTGCATCAATTTTACCTCTTAATTTATGCTCCTCTACTCCTATAATTGCAGCTTACTTATTTCTTGGTAAGCTTCAACAGTTTTATTTCTTACCTCTATTAATGCTTGTAAAGATAATACAGATTCCTGCATTGCAAGCATAACTTCATGCATTTCTACATCTTCCCCTTTAATTAATGATTCTATTTTATTATTTGCATTTACTTCAGAATCATTAACTTTGCTTATTGCATCACTTAACACATTTGAAAAACTTGTACCATTTGTTTTTTCTTCTGTTGTATTGCTTATATTTAAATTATTAAGTATTGAATTTGTACCTATTGATTGTATTGCCATTTTATCTCCTCACTTTATTTTCCTATTTCTAAAGCTTTTGAAATCATATTTTTTTGAGCATTTAATGTATCTACATTTGATTCATATGCCCTTGATGCAGATATTAAATCTGACATCTCAATTAATAAATCTACATTTGGATATTCTACATATCCATCTTCATTAGCATCTGCATGGGTAGGGTCATATTCTAATTTCATTTCTGATTTATCATTTTCTATAGATGTTACCTTTACCCCTAACATTCCAAGTTTATTATCATAGTTTTCAGAAAATATAGCAGTTTTTCTTACATATGCTCCACCTTGCTCTGTTCTTGTTGTTCTTGAATTTGCTATATTAGATGAAATTACATCTAATCTTAATCTTTCAGCACTTAATCCACTAGCACTTATTCTCATTCCACTAAATACGCTCATATTACTTACCTTCCTGTTATTACACTTTTAGCCATTGATAACTTTGAATTTGTTAAACTTATTAAGCCATTATACATTAAAGTATTTGCCGCTTGATTAACTTTTTCACTTTCTAAATCAACATTATTTCCATCAGTTCTAACGGCTCCAGAAGTATCAGTTTTAACTTCAATTTTCCCAGTTTTATTTACATTATTTAATGTTTCTTCAAATTTAACATATTTTCTTTTATAATTTGGCGTATTAATATTTGCAATATTATTTGCAATTGTTTTGCTTCTAAGTTGTGCTGCATTTAATCCACTTTTCATAAGATTATATGTTTGCATTTACTTTTCACTCCTTTATTTCTATTTAAACCAGTATTTAAAAGTATTATTTTACTAGAAAAAGTTTATTTGCATGTTTTTTCCTTTATTGCACAAAATTAAAAATACTACTCTCCGAAGAGAGTAGTATTTTTAATTATCTATCTTAGGTAGAATAATTGCTAAAAAATAAAAAGTATACTTACTCTTCTGCAACTGGTTATTATAAATTAACTATAATTAGTTTCTATACCTTGCATTACTATTTTTAGATTTACCCTATATATTATTTGCTATAATTATATACTGTAACAAAATTTTTTTCTATACTTTTCGACATTTTTTTATTTTTTTCTACACTTTTTCATTTCTTTATTTTCCATTTTATTTATTTAATTAAAATTTTTTATATTTTTGCAAAAAAATAAAGACTACCATCAAATTTGACAATAATCTTAATTTATAATTTATATGTAAATATCAATAATTATTCCAGTGATTATATTTCCATTTTTATTACTATAATTATAATTGCTTATACTTATATTATTTATTATATAATCACTATCTTCTAAATTTTTTTGAAGTTCACTTTCTTGAACTTTTATTTTTGTCTTATTGCTTTCAATTTGTTGACTAAGTGCAATAAGCTCTGCCTTATATTGAGACATTTGACTTTTTGAATTACTTATTTTTTCTAATAATTCATTTATTCTATTAATTATTTTTTCTTCATCTTCTAAATAATTTTCTTTATCATTATTTATTTCTCCTATTTTACTTTGCTTTTCTTGAGATTGATTTTTTAAGTTATCAATTTTATTGCTTAATTGTCTTATTTTTATTTTTTGTTTAACTTCTTCTTTTTTTTCACTTTTAATAGCTTGCTCATATTCTTTTCTAGCATATTTTAAAGTATTTTCTATTTGACTAATCTTTTGTTCTTGAGCTTGTATTAAAGATATTTTATCTTGTATATTTCTTTGGTCACTATTTATAATACTTGCTTTTTTTCTTATAGTTCTATATATATCTTGATTTTTACTTTTTGTAATAGTAGTTTTTGAATCTTTATTATTTTCTTGTTCTAGCTTTATATTTAAATATTGATTAACATTATTAGAAGAATTTATTTGACTTACCTTATCTTTAATTGTATTCTCAATTTTTATCATTTCATCCCCCTAAAATTAAATTATTATTTACCCATTATAATAAACATATGTGCAAGTGTATTTAAATTATTTTCCTTTAAATATTTATTTATTCTATTTGCTATAAAATCATCATGCTCTGTAACTACAGCATAACTTTGTATTAAGTTTACTACTTTTTCTTCATCCATTTCTTCTTTATAATGTCCACATACCCCTATTAAATTCATTTTTAATATTGCAAATTGAATAACTAACATTATATAAGAATCCATTATTGATTCTTCATTACATGGAAATAAAATTTTAAACATATAATACACTAAGTAATTTTCATATATATGTTCATAATTTTTCATAAATTTTCTATAATGCTCATTTAATGCTTCTTCATAACATTCTTTTATTCTTTCTAAGTTTTCATTTGCTAATTGTAATGAGTTTATTATATTTACAAAGTTAGTTATATATCTTTTATTACTTATATTTCTATTTATCATTTCAGAATATATATTCATTAAAAATTCTAATTGGGCATCAAATTTATCTTCTTTTATTAATTTTTCTAATAATTTTTCATAAACACCATTTTCAATTGAAGCTTTATAATTTTCTATAAGGTTTATAACTTCTTCTTTAGTATTACATTGCTCATTTAATTTATTAATAAATAAGCCTAAAATAGCTAATCTATTTTCTATAGTAAATCTTCTATCTTGAATTAAACCTATAGAAAATTCTCTTATTTCATTAAAGCATTTTTCATTTATTTTTTTACCTTTGTTAGTATTTACAACTTTAACTGCATCCATTTCTTCTTTTATATCTACTACATCTAAATTAAATTCTATAGGATTTTTTCTTAATAATATATTTCTTGCAACTTCAATACATGATACTGTAAGGCATTTTTCTATAGTATTATCAACTAAATTATATACTCTTGGATATGTTCTACAAGTATAACACATATTTTCTGGTCCTAAATTTAAATAAATTTCACATAAACCATCTTTAGAAAACATTGGACATTTTTTATCTATTAAATTAAATTTTGCATAATGTTTATCACTTTTAGATTTTCTAACTCTATTTATATTATTATTTAATTTTTTTGAAAAATCACTAACTGGAAGCTTTTTATATTTATTGTAAGTTTTTTTATCTATAGTAATTCTCCAATCCTTACAACAATTATCTTCACATTTATTTCCTATACATTCAAATTCTTTATAATAATCTATGCTTAATACATTAAATTTTGTCATTTGTTATTCCTCCATTTTTTATTTTTCCTTATTAATATATAACAACAAATCTTTTTTTATTTATTCTTATATATTAATAAAGGATAAAGCTTTTGCTTTATCCTTAAATTTATTAAGATAATTATCTTAATAATTGCATTACACCTTCTGGTTGTGATTTAGCTTGAGACATCATTGCTTGTGCAGCTTGGTTTATTAAGTTTAACTTAGATAAATTCATCATTTCTTCTGCAACATCAACGTCTCTAATTCTTGATTCTGCTGCTGTTAAGTTTTCATTTGAAGTTGTTAAGTTAGAAGCTGTTGTTTCTAATCTATTTTGCATAGCACCAAGGTTTGCTCTTGAAGTGTTAACTCTTTCTAAAGCTTTATCTAAGCTCTTTATCATTGTGTTAGCTGCATCAGTTCCTTTTTTTCCTTCTTTAGCCATTTTAGTTATTGTATCACTATCTAATCCTAATGATTTTGTGCTAACATTTTCTATTTTAACTTTTAATGTTTGTGAATCCGAAGTGTTTGCTCCTACTTGTAAACTTATTTGTTTTCCTGATATATTTTCTGTTGTTACTTTTGTATCACCTATTTTTACCGCTGTAGTAGTAGCATCTATTTCAGACTTAACAGTAAATTTAATATTCTTACCATTCGAGTCAGTTATTGTTACTACAGAACCTTGTGTTAGTTTACCATTATCACCTAACCCCTCTGCAGCTATTCCATAACCAGTATCAGCAGTAGAAGCATCTATCTCTATTTTAGGACCATTATTTTGATTTGCAGTACTTGTTGTTGTTTTAATTTTTAATTCTGTATTCTTGAAATCTTCAAAATCAAATCCATCTTGAATTTCTACTTTTTCTATTTTAGTATCCTTTGTAATATCATGTCCATTTTCAACTCTTACTGTATTTGTTCCATTTAATAAATCTTTTCCATTAAATTGAGTTGATTCTGCAATTCTATCAATTTCCTCATGTAATTGAGTTAATTCTTCACTTATCTTAGCTCTATCAGAACCAGTGTTTGTTTCATTAGCACCTTGAACTGCTAATTCTCTCATTCTTTGAACAATGTTTCCAACCTCTTCAATTGCACCTTCTGCAGTTTGAACTACTGAAATACCATCTTGAGTGTTTTGAGATGCTTGGTCTAACCCTCTAATTTGGCTTCTCATTTTTTCAGATATAGCTAATCCTGTAGCATTATCTGCTGCCTTGTTGATTTTTAATCCTGAAGATAATTTCTCCATTGAGCTTCCAGCTAAAGCTGTGTTTTTAGTTGCACTGTTTAATGCTGTCATAGCATTTAAGTTAGTATTAATTCTCATTTGTTTACTCTCCTTAGTTTTTCTTATTTGACATCCTTGTCTTTTTGGCTTTTTTGCCTTACATATTTATATATCGGTTAATAAATTTAATACTTTATACTTTTTTTAAAAAATATTAAAATTATTTTTATTTATAATAACTTTTATTATTTTAATAACTGTATTACAGCTTCTGGTTGAGATTTTGCTTGCACCATTATTGCTTGATTTGCTTGAGTTATTAAATTTATTTTTGATAAATTCATTATTTCTTTTGCAACATCTACATCTCTAATTCTTGATTCTATTGAAGTTAAGTTTTCATTCATAGTATTTAAGTTAGATGAAGCTGTTTGCAATCTATTTTGCATTGCACCAAGATTCCCCCTTGAAACATTAACTCTTTCTAAAGCATCATCTAAATTATCTATCATTTTTGTAGCAGCTTCTGTTCCTTTACTGCCTTCTTTTTTCATATTTGATATATCATCTTTGCTTATTTCCAATGACTCTGTGCTCATGTTATCTATTTTAACTTTTAATGTTTGAGAGCTATCTGTATTTGCTCCAATTTGCAACTTAATTTCTTTTCCCTTTATTTCTTTTTCCTTAAGTGCTACATTTATCATTTTAACTTGAGTTGCAATATTTAAATCTATTTCTTGTTTAACAGCAAATTTAATATATTTTCCATCTGAATCATTTATAGTTATTGTAGCACCAGGTTGTACTTTTTGATTAACCATATTATCTACAGAAACCTTATAATTAATATTTTTTCCAGGCTCAAAACTAATTTCACCTTGTTTATGACTTACAAAGCCTAATCCTCCAAGGTCTAAATCACTAAAATCAAATCCCCTTTGAACTTGTATTTTAGAAATTTGATCATTCATTGTTGCACCTTTTGTAATAGTATATTGCTTTTCAATTCTTATCACAGTTTGTCCATTTAATAAATCTTTTTCATTAAATTGAGTTGAGTTTGATATTCTATCAATTTCTTCATGTAACTCATTTAATTCTATTACTATTTTTTCTCTATCTTCTCCAGAATTACTTTCATTTGCACATTGAACAGATAATTCTCTCATTCTTTGAACTATATTTCCAACTTCCTCAATAGTCCCTTCTGCTGTTTGAAGCATTAAAATACCATCTTGTGCATTTTGTTCTGCTTGATTTAACCCTCTTATTTGACTTCTCATCTTTTCAGATATAGCTAATCCAGCTGCATCATCTGCAGCTTTATTAATGCTTAACCCTGAAATTAATTTTTTCATTGAATTTCCAGATGAAGAAACATTTTTATTAGAGTTTTTTATTGCCTTCATGGCATTTAAGTTTGTATTAATCCTCATTTTTATACTTTTCCTAAGTTATTATTTGACATCCTTGTCTTTTGTTTATGATTTTAACATTTTATACTTTTCTTGAAAAAATATTTAAGTTGTTTTTATTCATATTAGCATAAGCAGTATTAACAGTTTTGTTTAATTTATATTCACTTAATTCTTTTCTCACTGATAGCATTTGAGATTTTAATTTTATTTTTATTTTTTCATCATACTCATAAATTTTTTCAGTATTATAAGCTTCTTTAAAAGATTTTAATTCCTCATCTTTTAAATTATTAATTAATTCTTGCCTTTTATTTAACTCAATAGCTAATTTTTTTTCATCAACTTCTTTTACACTAACTATTTCTAAAATTTTTTCTGATATGCTTTTATATAAATTTATCATAAATATTTTCCTTAACTACTCATACTATTTATTAAGTAATTCATTTGAGAATTTAAAGTATTCATACTAGATTCTAATGATGCAAATTTTGCATATAATTCTTCCTGTCTTTCTTGCATCTTAGCTTTTAATTCTTTTATACGTTCTTCTTGTTTTTTAATTTGATCAGAAAAAAGGTTATTTACTGCTGTTGATGTTTTTTCTATACCTGCTTTTTTAGCAAATACACTACCAGAGCTTCCTGCATAATTATAAGTTACTTTTTTTATTTTTTCTAAACCAGCTGTTGTTGCTTTATAAACTAATTCTCCATTTTCTTTTAATGCTTTGCTAAATTTTTCTTCATCTAAAGAAAGTTGCCCTGGCTTGTTATAATCTGAAACAGAATTTATTCCTATATCACTTAAGCTTATACCTAATCCTTCTAACTCACCATAAACTGCACCTTTCATATCCTCAATAAATTTTCTTAATTCATTATCATTTCTTAAAACTCCAGCTTTTGCTTTCTTTTCCCAATTTTCAATTTCCTTTTCGCTCATTTCTTCTTTTTGAGCTTCTGTTAAAGGTGGATAATCTGAATTTTTCTTTTGAGTAACTAAATCATAAACATTATCCATCATAGAATTATATTCATCTATAAATGCTTTCATTTTATCTACTGTAGATTTTGTGTCTTGTGTTGAAGTTATTGATGCAGTTTCACCAACATTAGTTCCATGTAAATTATATGTAATTCCATCTAAAGTAAAAGTATTACTATCATTTTCCATGTTTTGTCTAATAATATTTCCAAAGCTATCTTTAACATTAACTAAAGAGTTTTGCCCATTTGCACTTGCTTCAATTCCTAAAGCATCTAATGGATTTTTTCCTCTTACTTCAACATAACTACCATTATCTTCTTTAACTAAAGATACTATATCAATTTTGCTATCAGCACCAGTTGTTTTAGCTTCTATGCTAAACTTTCCTGTCATTTCACTAAATGTAGCCTTTACTTCACCATTACAACTTTCATTTATTTTCTTTACTAAGGTTTCTATAGTATCATCTTTTTCTATAGTTATTTCTTTAGTGCCTTTTTTTACTGTTATTTCTTTATTTTCATCATTAGGATCTTTTGTTTTTTCTTCTCCATAATTTATTTTAAAAGTAGCTCCCTCTTCTAAACCTAAATCTGATAATTTAGTTGATTTTGTTAATCCTTCAACATTACTGCTTAATTTAGGTGCTGTAGCAAGTTGAGTTACTTCAAATTTATAATTAACTTCACTTGCCCCTGCACTAGCACTTGCTGTAATAACACTGCTATTTGAGCTATTTATTGTTATACTTGAAAAAACTTTACTGCTTAAAATATAATCTGATGATGTTGCACTAAAATATTTATCATATAATCCTTTAACATCTTTTATTACATCTCTATAAATTTCTTGTTGCCATACTTGTGTTTGCTTTTTTTGTTCTGCTTTATCAACTTTGCTTTGCTCACCAGTAATCATATTTGTTACCATTTCATCAATATCCATACCAGTTGCTAAACCTGTTATTCTATTAGAATTAATTGTAGTCATTTAATCACCCCTTATAATCCTTTTGATTTTTTACTTACCTCATACCAAGTATCTCTTACATTTTCAATAAGAGGTAAAACTTCATCAATAATTGCTACATCTTTTTTAATATTTGCTTCTATTAACCTTGATTTTATGTATTCATAAACTTTATATAAATCCTCATATACTTGTCCAGCACTTTTATCCAAAGTTACCATAAGTTCTGTGAAAATATCCTGAACTCTTACTAATTCATTATGTGCTCTTGTTATATCTTTTTTTTCAATTGCTAATTTTGCAATTTTAGTATATTTAACTGCACCATCAACAAGCATTAAAAGCAATTGTTGCTTTGATGCCATTTTTACACTATTTTGCTTGTATGCATTATATGGATTTGAGCTTGCCATTTTGTATTCCTCCTACTTAAATTCCTTTAAAATATCTAAATTTCCGCTTATTGCTTCTTTATTTTCTTCTTTTACTCTTTCAAAAACTTCTTTTCTAAGTATAGTAATATCCCTCGGTGCTGAAATTGCTAACCTTACACTACCATCTTCAACTTTAACTATTTTAATTTCTATATCATCACCAATTAATAATGATTCATCTTTTCTTCTAGTAATAACTAACATATATTAATCTCTCCTTATTAAAGGATGTTTAGTTTTATATTCACTATTTTGCATTATAAATTGCTTTGCTAAATTATTTTTTACATTTATGATTAAAGGTGCTTGTAAATTCATTGTGCTACTTTTCAAGTCTTTACCAAGAGTTATTATACTTAAAACAAGCACCTCTTCTGAACTTTTTATTTCTAGTTCTTTTATAATTTCATCTGTTAAATCAAATCCATAATCACTATAAACTTCAAAAGGACTAATAGTAACAAAACTAACTTCTCCATTATTTGCTTCTAATATTTTGAATTTATCATTATCCTTTAAACTTTTTATAGTAAAATCATTAATATTATCAAAACCTGGTATACCTTTCTTAAATATTACATCCATATTATTATTCCCCTATCTTAAATAATCTAATATAGTATTATTAAATATTTTTGCTGTAACTTGTAAACTTGCAGTATAAACCATTTCTGCTGATTTATATTTAATAAATGCATCTGCAACATCAACATCTTGAATATTTGAAAGAACACCTTTCATTTCTATTTTATTTTCTTCATTTGTATTTTTTATAGTTTGAATTGTATTGCTTCTTGCCCCAACTACAGAACGTTGATTTAAAATATCACTTAAATATGAATCTAATTTTTTTGATAGTTCACCAAGCTTTTCAAAATCAGCAGTATCTCCTTTTAAAGCATCTGATACTTCTTCAAATATATCAAAAGCATCACCAGAATTGCTTACTTCATTTATATTTAAGTTATAATTAAAATTTATTCCATTTGATACACTTACATTTAAGTTATCGCTTAATGCTTTATTAGGTTTTCCTTCATCATTAGTATTTCTAAAAACTAATGATACTGTTCCATCATTTTCATCAACATTTACTTTTACAGGTGGCTCATCTGTTATACTTCCACCAAATATATACTTTCCACCATAGCTAGTGTTAAAAGCTTCTCCTATTTGCTTTATTTTTTCATTAACTTCTGAAGAAACTGCCTTCATTTCATCTTTGCTAAAAGTACCACTTATAGAAGTTAAAAGTGTTTTTATTTCACTACTAAGTGTTCCTACTTTATCTAATGCATTATCTGTCATATCTAACCATCCATTAACTTCATCAACATTAGAATTATATCTTTCTATATCTGATATTTCGTTATTTAAGTTCATTATTTTTACAGCCTTAAGTGGGTCATCAGATACTTTATTTACTTGATTTCCTGTGCTTATTTGGTTATTTATTTTGTTCATTCCTTGAAGATTTTTTTGAACATCTTTTAAATAACTATTCATCATATTATTGCTAGTTACCCTCATTTACTTTATCCTCCGTTTATTTAACTGCTTTATTTGGTGCTAATATTTTATATATACTAACTCATTTGCCTTATCTAACTAATTTATTTCTTTTATTTAATTGCTTTATTATTTTGTATTAACAATTTATAATTATTAACTCAATTTATCTTATCTAACTAATCCATTTACAACTACATCTAATAATGAATCTATTGTTGACATTACTTTTGCATTTGCACTATATGTATGTTGAAGCTGTACTAAGCTTATCATTTCTTCATCTAATGAAACTCCAGATACACTACTTCTTGAACTATCTATGTTTTCTAAAAGCTTACTTTGATTGCTTTCATCTCTTATAACTGCTGCAGATGATTGTCCTAAATCTTGTATCATACTATTATAAAAAGTATTTATAGTCATGTCTTTTCCATTAATATTTACTTTTTCTGATTTTAATTCATAAACTTTAAGAGCTATATCTGCTGTAACATTAATTTTTTCTGGTTCTTGTAACATTTCTGGATTTATAGAAATAAGTTCTCCATCTTTCGCTTTAAATATCTCTTGTCCTGCTGCCTTGTTTACATTACTTGTAATAGTATTTGCTAATTGTTTTAAACCATCTTTGTATTTTTTTATTTCTTGCTTCATGGAAAGTGTTCCTTCTAACTCACCAGAAATTTTAACTCCTGATTTTGTTAAATCATCTAAAGTAACTTTTCCATTTGCATCATAAGCTTTTTTTAATGTAGCTTTTACATCTTTATCATTTATATTTAATTTAAAGCTTAAATTATCTAATAATTGGTCTCTTTGATCTAAAAAATCATTAGGACTTTTTCCTGAACCTTGAATTATTTTTATATTTTTTTCAAGCTTATCAAGTTGTGAAAGCATTGAATTTACTTCATCCATTATATATTCTGATTGTTTATCTAAACCTTCTTCTAAACTTTCTAATCTCTTAAAGGCACTATTAATACTATTAGATAAATATTTTCCATTTTCTATTACAACACTTTTTACCCCAGAACTTTGTGGATCTTTTGATAATTCACTCCAACTATTAAAAAAGCTATTTAATGAAGAAGATATTGCAGTATCTGATGGTTCATTAAATATGCCTTCTATATTTTTAAAGTATTCATATTTTACACTTGTGCTTCCATATTGATGACTTTCACTTCTATATTGATAGTCATAAAATGAATTTCTTATTCTTGTTACATCATCTATTTGTGCACCTGTTCCTATTTGCCCTGCACCAAAGTTACTATTTTTTCCTGGCATACTATAAGGACTGCTTGCACTTTGATTTACTCTTTGTCTTGAATATCCTGGTGTATTTATATTACTTATATTATGTGAAGTTGTTTGTATTGCAACTTGACTTACATTCATTCCTGATTTTGCTGTATTAAGGGTTGATAATAATCCTGACATAACTTTTCCTCCTGCTATCTTCCTACTTTTCCATAAGCATTATATGTATTAACACTTTTTGATGGCTTTATAACATTAATCATTTTATTTGTAAAAAATAATCTTTGTTTTATTAAAGTATTATTAATGTCTTTTTGCTTTTGTAAATTAGTAAGAAGTTCTTTCATTTCATTATAAACATTAGTAATATGTTCATCATCTGTATTTTTTATAAAATTATTAAATTCTTCTTCACTTGCAATATTTCTTCTTTTTATTTCAATAGTTGCTAGCTTTTTTCCCTCTTCTTCTATATCTTCTGCTATTTTTCCTAATGCAATAACATCTTTATTTAAAACTAAGTTGTATTGTTCATCTAATAATTTCAACAAATTTTGTAATATCTTTTTTTGCTCAAAAATAATTACTTTTAATTCAGAATTCATTTACTACACTCCCGTTTTTAATTTGTAAAACAGTTTTAAGTGACAAATTATAATTTTTGTATTAAATTCTAAGGAATTTCTTAAATTTATATTTTCAAAAATTCAGCCTAAGCTGAATTTTTTCCTTAACTTGCCACTTGTCACTTACTAAACTTGCCACTTACTAAGCTTGCCACTTACTAAGCTTGCCACTTACTAAACTTGTCACTTACTAAGCTTGCCACTACTTTAGTATGGCTTTTGCTAAGCTTCTTGAATCTATATTATATGTTCCACTTTTTATCCTTTGTTTTATTTCATTAATCTTTTCTAAATTTACTTCTTCATTGTCGTTATTTATCTTATTTAAGTATTTAGCATCTTTTGATATTTCTACTTTATCTTTTAGTTGTTTACTTCCCATTTCTATCTTTGTATGTTGTTTTTGTTTATTATACATATTCACCGCATTATTTGCCATTACAGAATTTATCTTCATATTTAATATACCTCCATTCTTTCATGGACTTATTCCTAAGTTTAATTATCGGCTTATCTTTAATTATGTTTAGCTTTTATAAAAAATTTATGAAAATAATTATTTATTTTAAAGTAAAAGGGGATATTTTATATTGTGGTACTTTTATGATATGAATGGACAAGTTGTTACTGATATTTATTATTAGTATTTTACGGATGGACAAGTTGTTGCTATTACTGTTATTTCTTATTTGGAACTTTATTAGTAACAAACCCCATTATTAGTTATATTTATTATTTTAAATTTTATTGATAAACAACTATTATTATTGCTGTTAACAAAAAAGGGGCTGCCGCACTAAAAATTTTATACTCAATATATTGTTTTAAAAAATAAAAATCAACACAATATATTGTAGTATTTATTCTTAATGCCACATCCCCCTTTAAATATGTAAAACTTATTCATGTATTAAATTAAAATCTATTATTCTAACAGATATCTTATCTTCTATCTTTATGCTTTCACCAGAAGCAACATATTTATCATTAACATAAATATCCAAATTTTCATCTATAGTTTTATCTAAGAAAATAATGTCACCTTCTTGTAAGTTCACTATATCCTTTATGTTTTTTTTACATTTTCCTAAAATAACACTAACATCTAACTTTGAATTTAATATAGCAGCCTTACTTTCAAATGGTGTTATTTCTTTTTTATTTAATGTTTCAAATTCTACTTCATATAAATTTTCTTTTGTCATACTTTCACCACTTTTCTACATTATATTTTGTCATAATTTAATATATTGATTATGAAATTTCATAGTATTATTTATAAATATCTATTAATAAACCTTGTATTATGTCAACTGTTGAAGATATATCTAAGTTTTCTTTTTCTTCACTTAATAATTCATTAGTTAAGCTTTCTAATTTTTCATTAATAGTTTCAACTGTAGAATAATATTGATTTTCCCAAAATCCTATATTTTTATTTAATGTATAAGTATAATCTACTACTGCTTTTAAGTAATTTTTAATAGTTGTCTTATAATTTTTAACATCCACATAGCTTTTTGTTAAAATTAATTTATTTCCTTTTTTCTTAATGTCTTTTATATAATTTTCAAGTTCTTCTTTAGTTGCAGATTTATAGGATTTCATGAAGTTTTCTGAAAAACCACTTTTATTAGAAATAACTTTATCCTTAATTCCTATAGTTCTACTTGGTTGTATCCCTCTAATTTCCATTTGCAAAACCTCTATAATAACTCATTACTTTTGGAACATAATTTTGTGTTTCTTTTGGCATTTTATAAATATCAGCCATTGATTTAACTCCTCTATTCATCATTCTTGTAGGCCCACCATTATAAGCCATAAGTGCCATTTCAACATCACCATTGTATCTATCTATGTATTCTTTTATATGTTTTACTCCACCTTCAATATTTTGTTCTATATTAAATGGATCTTCCACACCTAAATCTCTGCAATTTTCAGGCATTAATTGCATAAGCCCCTTTGCCCCTGCTGAAGATACAACATTAGGCTCAAAGTTTGATTCTGTTTTTATTATTGCTTTTACTAAATTAGAATCAACTCCATATTTATTAGAATATAATTGAACTGCATTTTCTATTCTTTCATCTACAGTTAAATTTGATACATCTGCTGTTACATAATTTTTATTACTTATATTTCCAGCGTTTAATATTGAATTATTATATGTATTAAATATTCCTTCTAATGAAACTTTTTCACTTTCATTTTTTACTGTTTTATTTTTTTGACTTATTGCATTAAGTAAACTAGTAAACATTATGTTAAATGCACTTGAAGTAGAACTTGAATCTGATGTTGAAGTTAACCCATTAATAGAGCTAAGTCCTAAAATTGATTCTAATCCTGAGTTACATTTACATCCAGAAAGACTGCTTAAATCACTTATTGAGCTTGTATTTGTACTACTTGTTTTGTTAAGATTCTTAAGTTGTAAAATAGTATTTATATTATTTAATCCTTGTATGCTACCTGACATTTAATCACCTCAAAACTTTAATACTTTAATTATACGGATTGTATATGTAAAAGTTAAGACTAATTATAAAAAAATATCTTTCAAACAAAATCATATTTTTACAATTTTGTTTGAAAGATATTAATTAATATTCTCTTGCTTCTTCTTCTCCATCAAGAACTCTAATTGCACCTTGTGCTAATGCTAATAACTCATCCTCTCCTGGATAAACTGTTAAATTACTAATCCAATTAACATTTTCTTTAATTGCATTAATTACTACTGGTGAATAAGCAATTCCCCCTGTTAATATTATTGTGTCAACCTTACCTTTAAGAACAACAGACATTTCACCTATAGCTTTTGAAATTTGATAAATAAATGCATCAAAAATTAATTTTGCATGATTATCACCTTCTTCTATAGCCTTTAAAACCTCCCTAACATCATTAGTATTAAGGTATGCAACATATCCACCCTTACCTACTATTTTACTATATACTTCTGATTCAGTATATTTTCCACTAAAGCATAGTTTAACTAAATCTCCAGCTGGAACTGAACCTGCTCTTTCTGGTGAAAATGGTCCATCACCATCTAATGTATTATTTACATCAATAACTTGTCCATTCTTATGAGCAGCAATTGATACCCCTCCACCCATATGAACTACAACAAGATTTAATTCATCATATTTTTTATTATTTTCTTTTGCATATCTCTTTGCTACTGCTTTTTGATTTAATGCATGAAAAATACTTCTTCTTGGAAGTTCAGGCATCCCAGAAATTCTAGCTATGTCCTGTAACTCATCAACAACAACTGGATCAACTATAAATGATTTTATTCCAACTTCTTTTGCAATTTCATGAGCTAAAATTCCACCTAAGTTAGAAGCATGTTGACCTGACACTCCAACTTTCAAGTCTTCTAATAATTTATCTGTTACTTCATAAGTTCCACCTGGGATTGGTCTAAGCATACCACCCCTTCCAACAATAGCATCTAATGAATTAACATCTATATTATTTTCTTTTAAAACTTTCATTATAACTTCTTTTCTAAAACCCTTTTGGTCAAAAATAGTATCATACTTTCCTATTTCTTCTGCTGAATGCCTCAATGTTTCAACTAAAACTTCCTTTTCTCCTGAATACACACCTATTTTAGTAGATGTTGAACCTGGATTTATTATTAATAATTTATATGCCATAATTCTCACTCCCCGCTTATATTTAGTTTTTAGTTCTTAAATAGTGACAAGTGATGAGTGACAAGTGGCAAGTTGTGAATAAAATTCCCCTAGTTAGTTTATAGTTTTTAGTGAGTAGTTTTTAGTTATGGATGAAATTTCTTTTGGCATTTCTTAAATTTATATTTTCTAAAATTCAGCATAAGCTGAATTTTTTCCTTAACTACTAACTTCTAACTACTAACTATTCTGAGCCTAAATTGAATTTTTCCCTAACTTGTCACTTGAAACTTGTCACTTGCAATTTGTCACTTGAAACACTTGCTAATAACTCCTAACTATTTTTCCTTTCTGAAACTAATGCTGCTAATGCAATTGAATTTACTTTTGTTTCAAAACTATCTGCTCTTGAAGTTAAAATAACTGGAGCTGATGTTCCAACTAATATACCACCATTTTTAGTTTTTGCTGTATAAGTTAAAGATTTATACATAACATTTGCTACATCTATATCATGAAGTAATAATACATCTGCTTTTCCTGCAACTGGACCAGTTACTCCTTTATGATGTGCTGCTTCTTCTGATAATGCATTATCTAAAGCTAATGGCCCATCAACAATACATCCTTTAATTTGTCCTCTATCACTCATCTTAGATAAAAGTGCTGCATCTATAGTTGCAGGCATATCTGGATTTACAACTTCAACAGCACAAACTGGAGCAACCTTTGGATTTTCTATTCCACAAGCCTTAGCTACCATTACAGAATTATTTATAATTTGTACCTTTTGTTTTAAATCTGGATAAGTATTAAATGCTGCATCTGTTAATAAAATTAATCTATCAATTCCTTCTATTTCAAAAACAGATACATGTGACATTAATTTACCAGTTCTTAATCCAACTTCTTTATTTAATACACTTCTTAAAAATGTAGCCGTATCAACTAATCCCTTCATAACCATATCAGCTTGACCACTTGATACTAATTCAATTGCCTTTAATGCTGCTTTTTTTACATCAGCTTCATGAACTATTTCAAAGCTACTTAAATCCATATCTATTTTTGTAGCAACTGCTTCTATTTTTTCTCTATCCCCAACTAAAATTGCATCAGCAATTCCTCTATCTTTAGCAGCTTTAACTGCTTCTAAAACTGGTTCATCTTGTGCTACTGCTACTGCTAATTTTTTAGTTTTTGCTACTTTTAATTTAGTTAATAAATCATCAAAATTTTTGCTCATTACACACCTCTCATATATATGAATTTATCAATACTCTCTTTAAATAAAATTACAATTTTATTTAATTAATGAAAATTTTACCTATATATTATTTTATCAGAGTTTTTTATTAAAACTTAAATTTTCAGAAAACTTTTAGTTAGTTTTTAAACAGTGACAAGTTATAAGTGACAAGTAGCAAGTTATGGATGATATTCCTTGGGGAATTTCTTAAACTTTATATTTTATAAAATTCAGCGCAAGCTGAATTTTTTCCTTAACTTGTCACTTGAAACTTATCACTTCCCATTTGAAACACTTGACACTTGAAATTTGTTACTAACTCCTAACTAAATTGTATTTTGTTATAAATAAAAATATCAATTAACGAAAAAAATGACAAACTCATGTTTTTACATAAGTTTGCCAATTGAAAACTTTAAAATCCTTAGTCTTCTTGAAACTATAATTTATCTATTTCATCTTCTGATAAATTGGTTACCTTTGCAATTGTATTAGTATCTAGTCCATTCAACTTCATATTTCTTGCTATTTTTATTTTTTCTTCCTCTCTTCCCTTTTCTATTCCTTTTCTCTCTGCTGCATTTAATTCACTCATTTTATCCCTTAAAGAATTTGCTCTCATATCATATAACTCCCTTTGAGTACTATCATTACTCATTCGTATAAGTTCATCTTTTGCTTGTCGGATTTCTTCTATGCTTAACTCTAACCCTCTAACTTTTTCACTTTCCGGATCTTTTAAAAATTCTGTCCATGCAACAAGCATATCTTTTTCATCACTTGAATCCTGTAACTTTGGAATTTCTATAAAATGAACTTCCATAATATCTGTTAATTCTTCATTACTTTCAATTTCCTTAAATCTATATCCTGTATGGAAATTATCAGTTTTAAGATATTTAAAATTAAGAATATTAATACACACTGTTCTTACTAATTTTGAATAATCTTCTTTTTCATTTAACTGCTCTTCATACATTTTACTTAAATAATATAAACTTCTTTTTACCATATTATTTTCATTTTTTAGCTGTATTTCAATATTAATTATTTCATCATTACTTGTTGTTGCTTTTACATCTAATCTTGAATATTTATCTTCAATATATTGCTTTTCTATGTCTGTTTTTTTTATATCAACATTTACTATTTTCTTTTTTGCTTTTAAGGTTGCATTTAAAAATGATATTAATATTTCTGGATGATTTGGTGAACCAAATATATTTTTAAATACAAAATCTACTTTAGGATCTAATAAACCTTTACTCATAACTTTCTCCCATCAATATAATTATTATCTATTTTAATTATATCCCACATTAAATATGTTATAAATAAAAATATCAATTAACGAAAAAAGTGACAAACTCATGTTTTTACATAAGTTTGCCACTTAAAAATTTTAAAATCCATAGCATTCTTGAAACTATAATTTATCTATTTCATCTTCTGATAAATTAGTTATCTTTGCAATTGTATTAGTATCTATTCCACTTAACTTCATATTTCTTGCTATTTCTATTTTTTCTTCTTTTCTACCTTCTTCTCTACCTTCCTCTCTTCCCTTTTCTATTCCTTTTCTCTCTGCTGCATTTAATTCACTCATTTTATCCCTTAAAGAATTTGCTCTCATATCATATAACTCCCTTTGAGTACTATCATTACTCATTCGTATAAGTTCATCTTTTGCTTGTCGGATTTCTTCTATGCTTAACTCTAACCCTCTAACTTTTTCACTTTCCGGATCTTTTAAAAATTCTGTCCATGCAACAAGCATATCTTTTTCATCACTTGAATCCTGTAACTTTGGAATTTCTATAAAATGAACTTCCATAATATCTGTTAATTCTTCATTACTTTCAATTTCCTTAAATCTATATCCTGTATGGAAATTATCAGTTTTAAGATATTTAAAATTAAGAATATTAATACACACTGTTCTTACTAATTTTGAATAATCTTCTTTTTCATTTAACTGCTCTTCATACATTTTACTTAAATAATATAAACTTCTTTTTACCATATTATTTTCATTTTTTAGCTGTATTTCAATATTAATTATTTCATCATTACTTGTTGTTGCTTTTACATCTAATCTTGAATATTTATCTTCAATATATTGCTTTTCTATGTCTGTTTTTTTTATATCAACATTTACTATTTTCTTTTTTGCTTTTAAGGTTGCATTTAAAAATGATATTAATATTTCTGGATGATTTGGTGAACCAAATATATTTTTAAATACAAAATCTACTTTAGGATCTAATAAACCTTTACTCATAACTTTCTCCCATCAATATAATTATTATCTATTTTAATTATATCCCACATTAAATATGTTATAAATAAAAATATCAATTAACGAAAAAAGTGACAAACTCATGTTTTTACATAAGTTTGCCACTTTCCCATTGTCACTCCTAACTGTAGTAGTATTTTTCTATAATTCTTTCTGCAACTTTTATTCCATCTACTGCTGCTGATACTATTCCGCCAGCAAATCCTGCTCCTTCTCCACATGGATATAATCCACTTAATGAAATACTTTCTAATCTTTCATTTCTAGTAATTTTAACTGGAGCTGAAGTTCTTGTTTCAATACCTGTTAAAATGGCATCTTCTCTTCCATACCCTTTAATTTTTCTATCAAAGTTACCAACACCTTCTTTAATTGCATCAACAACATACGAAGGTAAACATTGCCTCATATCTGCAAATTCAAAACCTGGTTCATAACTTGGAGTAACTGCACCTAATTTAGTTGACTTTCTATCATTTATAAAATCTCCTAATAATTGAACTGGTGCCTTATAGCCACCACCACCAACTTTATATGCTAATCCTTCATAATATCTTTGGAATTCCATTCCTCTTAAAACTGAATTTCCTTCAAAGTCATCTGGAGCAACAGTTACAACTAATGCGGAATTTGAATTTTCTTTATCTCTAGCATGATAACTCATCCCATTAGAAACTAATCTATTTTCTTCAGATGCTGCAGCTACTACTACCCCGCCTGGACACATGCAAAATGAATATATACCTCTTCCTAAACTCTTGCTTTGATAAGTTAAGTTATAACTTGCAGCTTGTAATCTTGGATGACTTGTCATCTTTCCATATTGACCTACATTGATCATTTCTTGTGGATGTTCAATTCTTACACCTATTGCAAATGCTTTTGGTTCCATAAATATTCCTATATCATTTAACATTTCATAAGTATCTCTTGAACTATGTCCTAAAGCTAAAACAAGTGCATCACAAGGTATTTCTTCTCCATTTACAATTATGCTTCTTATTTTTCCATCTTTACTTTTTATGTATTCTAATTTTGAAGAAAATCTTACTTCTCCTCCTAGTGCAATTATTTGCTTTCTTATATTTTTAACTACATCTTTTAATATATCTGTACCTACATGTGGCTTTGCTTCATACTTTATTTCTTTTGGCGCTCCAGCCTTAACAAGTTCTTCTAAAACATAATCACATTTTTTATCTTTAATTCTAGTTGTAAGTTTTCCATCTGAAAAGGAACCTGCTCCGCCTTCACCAAATTGTACATTTGATTCTAAATTAAGAATTCCTGTTTTCCAAAACTTATCCACAGTTTCAGTTCTTTTATCAACATCTTCTCCACGTTCTATCACCAATGGTTTATAACCTTTTTGTGCTAACATTAATGCTGAAAATAAACCAGCTGGCCCAAGACCAACTACTACTGGTCTATTATTAAGTTTTTCATTTCCTGGTTCTACATCTGGTTCATATTTATATGTATCAATTCTTACATCATTATCATGAAGTCTATTAACTAATTTTTCTTCATCTTTATAATTAATTTCAATTGCATATGTAAATTTAATATTATCTTTTTTTCTAGCGTCTATGCTTTCTCTAACTATTTTTAAATCTTTAATTTCATTTTCTGAAATTCTTAATTTTTTACTTGCTTTTTTCTTTAATATACTTATGTCTTCATCTAATCCAAGACTTAAATTATTTATTCTTATTGTCATGTTTTCACCTCATATTTACTATTAAGGTCAATCTAATTAATAGATTGACCTTACCTGTAATTTATTCTTTTGCTTGTTCTTTTCCATCAGCATTATTTTCTTTATCTGTTTCTATGCTACCATTATTATTATCTTCTGAATTTTTTGTTACTGTTAATTTTACTTCACTAACATTATTTATAGTAATATTATCAGCATTAACTATTGTAACCTCTGGTGCTTTATTATATTCCCCTGCTTCAGTATATTGTGATACATCTAATTGTGCATTAAAGTTTTCTTCTGTAAGACTATCTAAAACATCAGAATTAGCTGAAACTGTTATTGTAACTTTATTTGAATCTGGAGTAATAGTTAGTCCATCTGCTGCTCCTACAATAGAATAAGCAATTGTAAAATCTTTTGTTTTGGCTTTATCTATTGATATATTAACATTTATTGAACTTTTTCCATTATAAATTGATATTTTATCTGGTATTCCTAAAGTTACTTCAATATTTGTAGAATCTTTTATTTCTGATAAATTAATTTCTTCTGTTCCAATTTCAGATATATTTCTTAATACATCTTCTGGTCCTGTTATTCCAACTTCTGTGATATCTCCAGATATTGATTTTAATGTTAATCCATCTTTTAATGTTCCTGTTGTATTTATTTTTATAGGCACTACTTTTCCTTCATTGATTTCAATAGTTCCTTCTACCCATTTTTCTGATAATTTTACACCTATAACTTCATTATCATTTTCATCTACTGGTGATATTATAAAATCTTTAACAATAGTTTTTGATGCATTACTTTCTTCACCTTGTGCTACTACTTTAGTTACTTTCTTAACTAATGATTTAGGTCCCGAAACTACTACTGTTTTGGGACTAAATACTGGTGTTGCAACATAATAACTTGATTTTGAAGTTATATTTATCTCTGATTTTACAGGCACTTCATTTGTTGCATATTCTTCTGTATTAACACTTATTGTTAAGCCATTGCTATTTTTAATTGTTATTGAACTTGGCGATTCTTTAATATTTACTGCAACTTTGTTTTCACCTTTTTTAAGCACATATTCACTTAAATCTACTATTATTTTAAAGCTATCTTTATCAACATTAAATAAATCTTGAGTATTACCTTCTATTTTTAAGTTTACATAAAAATTTTGATTTGGAACTAAAGCTAATCCTGAATCTTGTAAGCTATTTGAATTTAATATTTCTACTGGTACATTTTTTAATTCATAAGATTTAATAGGATTTTTAATATTTGTAACATAAATCCACAAACATAATGATAATAAAATACATACTAATTGAACTATGACTTTTTGTTTATTTTTCCAACTATCCATGTTTTCACCTTCTTACCAGCAGTTTTAACATTTTTTTCTTCTCTATGATCCATTATCTTTAGTAAGATACTTCTTAATCTATCTTTATCATAATTTCTAGTTAAACGGCCATTTATAGCCAAAGAAATTATTCCTGTTTCTTCAGATACTATAATTACTAAAGCATCAGATATTTCTGATAATCCTATACCTGCCCTATGTCTGGTTCCTAACTTTTTATTTATTTCTTTGTTGTTAGTTAAAGGTAAAACACATCCTGCTGCTAATATCTTATCTTTTCCTATTATTGTTGCTCCATCATGAAGTGGAGTATTAACTACAAATATATTTTCTAATAAGTTTGAAGTTATTTTTGCTTCAATAATAGTACCAGAGGAAATGATTTCCCCTAATCCTGTTCCTTGTTCAATTGCTATTAATGCTCCTATTTTGCTATCAGCTAAATTTGATACAGCATTAACTATTTCATTTACATATATATTTCTTTGTTCTTTATCTACAAATCCATGTTTATCTTCAAAAGCACTTCTTCCCAAATGCTCTAATGCTCTTCTTATTTCAGGCTGAAATATTATTACAACAGATATTATCCCAATTGTTAATGTTTTGCTTAATATAAAATATAGCATACTTAAATTTAAAATTGCACTAATTGGAATTAATATGATAATAAATGCTATTCCTTTTAATAGTTGTTCAGCTCTTGTTTCTTTTATTAACATATATCCTTTATAAAATATAAATGCCACTACTAAAATATCTATAATAGCAGTAAATGACATACTCTTTAGTGAATTCATTACCATCGTAATAAAATTTTGCATTTAATTCACCACCATAAATTTATTAATTAAATTATACACCATTATAATAATTGTTAAAATATTATAATTTTATTTTTGTTATCTCATTTTAGTATAATTTTCATTTTTCTTAATATAAATTATATAAATTATATAAATTATATAATTTAATTCTTTATAATATTTAAACATATTTATACTTAAGGGATGTGAATTTCTTTGGAAAATATAAAAAAATTTTTATCAGATAATAAAATATTTTTAATTACTTTAAGCATAAGTGTTATAGTAACTTCTTCTATGATGATATTATTATATAAAAATAATCACTCTATTGAAACTTTAAATAATAATTTATCTATTACTGATAACTTTGTAAATGAACTTGAACCTTATGCTACTAAACTAACATCCATTAATTCTTCATTAAAGAAATGCATTAAGGGTACAACAATTGATACTAAATCAACATTAAATATATTAAATGATAGCTTAAAAAATTTAAGTTCATTAAAAGAAAAGGTTTCTGCTACAGTAATAAATAATAATAAAAATCCTGATATAATTCCAAAGTTTATAAGTTCTATAGAAGCTACAGAAAATCTTTATAAGTATTGCATTGAATCCTTGTCTTATTCTAATGATTTAAGTAGTTCTGAAATAACATCTCAAATATTATTGCTTAAGGATAATTGTAATTCTAGTTATGAAGCATTATACCCTTATGGATTATCTGTGGAATTTCCAAGTGAAAGTGAAGAATTTCTTGATGATTTAATAGGATATTTAAATGCTATTGATAAATTAAATAAAGAAGATATCATTAAAACTAATCAATATAATTCTTATATTGAAAAGTTGACTAAATGCACTAATAGCTTTTCTGATTTATTGGAAGACTTAGAACCTGCAATTAAATTAATAAGAAAAGATAATCGCTCATTTGATGTTATTCTTGATGACATTAGAAAAAATGAAGATGAGTTAAGTAATATAAAGAGAGATTTTAATTATTCATCTATTCCAGAAGGATGTATATCTTATTATAATTCTATGAATAATATATTTTCTTTATATTCAACTTATTTAAATTCTCTTAAAATTGCAGTTATTTATGAAAAATCCTCTTCATCTTATGAAAAAAATAAAACTAATATTGATAAGTATTATGAAAATGCTTTTTCTAAATATGAAGATGTAAAAACTTCTTTTAAATCATTATTAAGTTCTTTTTAATAAAATTTTGTATTATTTTTAATTTTATGGGCAAAATAAATCTCGATTTGGTTATTCCAAAAGGAGGTTTATAATGAAATTTGGAAAATTTTTATTTTGTATTATACTAATATTATCCCTTTCAGCACTTGACTTAAACTTATTAAATAATTTTAATGTAAATGCAAGTACAAGATTTGAAAACACTTTATTAAATTTAGAAAATAACACAAATAACTATATAAATTTATCTGATGAAGATTATGTTCAAGTTTTTAAGGAAAATAATCAACTGCTTTATTTAACAAAATCAGATATTTATTTAATGTCTCAAGTAGTATATGCTGAAAGTAAGGGTGAACCCTATGAGGGTAAAGTTGCTGTTGCATCTGTAATATTAAACAGAGCTCTTAATACTGGATTTCCTAACACAATTCAAGGTGTTGTATTCCAACCTCGAGCATTTTCTTGTGTTGTTGATGGAGAAATCAATGTTGAACCAACTCAAGAATGTTTTGATGCTGTTTATGATGCATTAAGTGGAAATGATCCTACAGGAGATGCTGTTTTTTTCTATAATCCAGATATAGCTACTTGCTCTTGGATGAAAAATGTAGAAAAACACAATGTAATTTCAATAGGACAACATTTATTCTTCACACTTTAGATAATTTGTAGTTTGTAGTTACGGATGAAACTCCTCAGGGAGTTTCTTAAATTTTATACTTTCAAAAATTCAGCCTAAGTCGAATTTTTTCCTTAATTTGTCACTTGCCACTTATCACTTGCCACTTATCACTTGTCACTTGTCACTTATTGCTTAGGTATCTGTAAAATTTTATTAATACAAAAAGAGAATTGCAAATAAAATGCAATTCTCTTTTATATTATTCTTGTTCTAATATTATCTTCTTAGCACCTAAGATTGAAGTAGCACTCATTGAGAACTCATCTAATCCGTATTGTACTAATGTTGGGATAGCAGCTTCATCTCCTGCCATTTCTCCACACATTCCAACCCACTTACCATGTTTGTGAGCACCATCTATAGTCATCTTTATTAATCTTAATACAGCTGGGTGCATTGGGTTGTAAAGGTATGATACCTTTTCACTCATTCTGTCAGCAGCTAATGTATATTGGATTAAGTCATTAGTTCCAATTGAGAAGAAATCAACATATTTAGCTAATTCATCAGCCATAACTGCTGCAGCTGGAATTTCAACCATGATACCCCATTGGATAGTTTCAGAAGTTTTAACTCCTTCAGCATGTAATTCTGCTCTACATTCTTCAACGAATTCTTTAGCAGCTTGGAATTCTTCTAAACCAGAAATCATTGGGAACATAACGCAAAGTTTTCCGTATACAGAAGCTCTTAATAAAGCTCTGATTTGAACTTTGAATATGTCTTTTCTATCTAAGCATAATCTAATAGCTCTGTATCCTAAGAATGGATTCATTTCTTCTGGTAATGGTAAGTAAGGTAATACCTTATCTCCACCGATATCTAATGTTCTTATAACAACTTGCTTACCGTTAGCTTTTTCTAAAACAGTCTTGTAAGCTGTGAATTGTTCTTCTTCAGTTGGAGCTTGTTCTCTATCCATGTATAAGAATTCAGTTCTGAATAATCCTACACCATCTCCACCATTAGCTAAAACTTGATCTATATCTTCTGGCTTACCGATGTTACCACAAACTTCAACTCTCTTACCAGATTTAGTTACAGTTTTAACTTCGATAAGTTTCTTTAATTCTTCTTGTTCTGCTGCAAAAGCTTCTTTCTTAGCTTTATATTCTGCAACAACTTCTTCAGATGGGTTGATTATAGCAACACCTTCTATACCATCAACTATTACTAAATCACCATTTTTAACGCTTGTAGTTATATCTCCTAAACCAACAACAGCAGGAATTTCTAATGTTCTAGCCATAATAGCTGAGTGAGAAGTTCTTCCCCCTATGTTTGTTAAGAAACCACAAACTTTTGATCTATCTAATTGAGCTGTATCTGATGGAGTTAAATCATGAGCTACAACAACTGTATTTTCTTCAGTTATAGCAAATGCACTTCCACCTTTTCCTGCTAAGTTAGAGATGATTCTCTTAGAAACGTCTTTAATATCAGCAGCTCTTTCTCTCATATATGCATCATCCATTGATTCAAAAATCATAACAAATGTATCTGTTACATTTTGAACAGCTTTCATAGCATTTAAACTATCATTTTCTATTGTCATTTCCATTTGTCCTGTAAATTCAGGGTCGTCTAATAATGTTAAGTGCGCTTCGAAAACAGCAGCTTCATGTTCACCTATTTCTGCAAGTGTTTTTTCTTTAATTGCTGTTAATTGTTGCTTTGATGCTTCTAAAGCAACTCTTAAATTTTCTTTTTCTGCAGCTACGTCTTCAATTTTAGCATCTGTAATAACTATTTCTTCGTGTTCTTGAATAAACACTTTACCTATAGCATAACCTTTTGATGCAGCGATACCTTTTTTCATAAAAATTCCTCCTACACTTAAGTATAAAATTAGTAATACTCTTTTAATCCTTATATCTTAAGTTACTATAATTTTAGTTACCCAAAATATATGCTTAACCTTTTTGAAATAAATTTATTTTGATTTTAAATTTATTTTTTTAAACTTAATACGACATGAGTATTATAACATATTTTAAATAACGTTATCATTAAAATTTTTTAAATTTTATATTTTTCCAAATTCAACTAAACGTAATTTTTAGTTTTTAGTTTGTAGTGAGTAGTTTGTATTTATGGATGATAGATTAAATCAGTAATAAGTGACAAGTTTAATCTGAAACTCCTTTAGGAGTTTCCAATAATACATTTTTAAAATTCAGCCTAAGCTGAATTTTTCCCTTAACTTGCCACTTATCACTTGTCACTACTAACTACTAACTCCTAACTACTTATAAGTCGTCTATTAACACGCTTGCTTTTGCATATGCTGTTGATTTTGCTTCAAAAAAGTCTGTTTTTACAGAATTAGCATTTGATAATGAATCAACCCATGGAGCTGGATTTTTGTCATATCCATCAAATAATGGTTCTAATCCAATTTCTTTTAATCTCTTATTTCCTAAATATTTAATATATGAATCAATTAAATTTTTATTAATACCTTGTATATTTTCCCCTATAACATAATTACCCCAATTTATTTCATGTTCTACTCCCGTTTTCATCATTAATCTTAATTCTTCAATAAATTCTTTATTAAATATTTCAATTTCTTCTTTTTGAAGTTCTCTAATTAAGCTTCTAAATAACCATAAATGTGTATTTTCATCTCTATTTATGTAACGTATTTCTTGTGCTGACCCTGGCATTTTCCCATTTCTTTCAAGATTATAGAAGAACATAAATCCAGAATAAAAATAAATTCCTTCTAATATAAAATTAGCCATTATAGTTTTTATAAGATTTTCTTTTGTTGGATTTTCTAAAAATTTATTATATTGTTCCCCAATAAATTTATTTCTTTCTAAAAGAACTTTATCATCTTTCCATTGATAAAGAATTTCATTTCTTTTTTCTGGAGAACATATTGTATCAAGCATATAACTATAGCTTTGTGAATGTACTGCCTCTTGGAAAGCTTGAATAGTAAGGCATAAATTAATTTCACTAGCAGTTATATAGTTATTAATATTACTTAAATTAGCAGTTTGGATTGAATCTAAAAATATTAAAAAAGATAAAATTTTATCATATGCAACTCTTTCGTTTTCATCTAAATTTCCATAATCCTTTAAATCTTGAGAAAGATTTATTTCTTCTGGAATCCAGAAATTATTCATTGCTTGCCTATACCAATCTGATGCCCACTTATATTTCATGTTGTTAAAATCATTTAAGTTAGTTGTATTTCCATTTATCAATTTTTTCTTACTAACTTCTATATCACCTAGCTCATTAAACAATGGCTTTTTTTTAATTTCCATATCTAAACTCTCCTAACTTCTAATGTGAACTACTCTCCACTTATGGAAGTGGGAGCTTCTTGATCAATATTCCTATTAAAATATGGGGATGTCGCATTAAGAATAAATACTACAATATATTGTATTAATTTTTATTTTTTAAAACAATATATTGTGTATAAAAGTTTTAGTGCGACAGCCCCATAAAATTAATTGTTTATTATGCAGAGCAACTTTCACATTCTTCAATTTCTAATGATTTAGATCTTACATAATAAATAGATTTCACTCCACACTTACATGCAGATATATATAAATTCATTATTTGTCTCATTGTATATTCTGTCGTTATATATAAATTAAATGATTGTCCTTGGTCTATATGTCTTTGTCTTATACCATTTATTTTTACACAAAGTTGTTGATTTGCATTATATGCTGAATTATAATACCAAAAATTATCCCAGCTTAAATTTGGAGCAGTTTTAGGAACTATGCTCCCCTTCTTTTCCTCTAACCAAAATCTTGCCATAACAGGATCCACCCCTTCTGATGTTCCTGCAATTGTAGCTGTAGAACCATTTGGTGCAACAGCAAAAAGGTATCCATTTCTTAATCCATATTTTTTAACATCATCTTTTAATTTATTCCATTTTTCTGAAGTATAATTTCTTAAATCAAAATAATTTCCATTATGCCAATCTGAACCTTCAAAACAAGAATATTTACCTTTTTCTTTTGCAATTTTCATACTTGCATTAATTGCATAGTAATTAATCTTTTCATATACCTCATCTGTAAATTCTAAATGTTTTTCTTCATTCCAATGAATTTTATTGTTTGCAAGCATATGATGATAACCACTTGTTCCTAATCCAATTGCTCTATATTTTTTGTTTGTAACTTCTGCAAATGGAACTGAATAATAATTTAGGTCTATTACATTATCCATTGCTCTTATTTGAGTTTCTACAACATACTCTATTTCTTTATCATTATTTACATTAACATTTCCTAATACTATTGATGAAAGATTACAAACTACAAAATCTCCTGCTTTAGTTTTTTCAACTATAATACTATCTCCATTTTCATTTATCACTTCTGTAGTTTGAATATCCATAGGGCTCATATTTTGCATTATTTCTGTGCATAAATTTGAAGAATAAATCATTCCTGCATGCTTATTAGGATTCATTTTATTTGCTGTATCTCTATAAAAAGCAAATGGTGTTCCTGTTTCTGCTACACTTTTAATAATTAATCTTACAATGTCTTTAACAGACATTATTCTTTTATCTATTCTTTCATCATTTACACAATCATAATATCTTTTTTCCCATTCTTCCCCATAAAAATCTTCTAATGAATATCCCTTAACATTTTTAATTTCATGTGGGCACATCATATACCAATTTGCATCTATATCTTCTTCTGCTAATCTCCAAAATAAATCTGGATAACATAATCCTGGGAAGACATCATGTGCTTTTTTTCTATCATCACCATTATTAGTTCTTAATTGTAGAAACTCTGGAACTTCTTTGTGCCATGCATCAAGCCATATTGCTACTGAACCATTTCTTACTCCAAGCTGATCAACTGCAACAGCAGTATCATTAAATAATTTTATCCATGGAATAACTCCACCTGATGCCCCTTTAAATCCTCTTATTGTAGAACCTATCGCTCTTATTTTCCCTATATAAATTCCCATTCCTCCACCAAATTTTGATACTTCTGCAAAGTTATCTAATGATTTATATATTCCTTTTAAGCTATCTTCTACTGTATCAATAAAACATGAACTTAGTTGATAAAATGGTTTTCTGGCATTTGACATAGTAGGTGTTGCCATAGTTGCTTTAAGTGAACTTAAAACATCATAAAACTTTTTTGCCCACATTAATCTATTTTGCTTTTCTTCTGGAATTGCTAAATGCATTGCTATTCCCATAAACATTTGTTGTGGGAGTTCAAGAGGTTTTCTATTATAATCTTGAATAAGATATCTTTTTGTTAATAAATCTATTCCACTATATGTAAATATAAAATCTCTTTCTGGTTTTATTTCTTTTTCTAATTCTTCAATTTCTTCTTTAGTATAATTTTCTAATATGTATTTTCCATATAAATTTTTATTTGTCATTTCACAAATAAATTCATAGTAATTGCTATATGGTATTTCTTCTATTTTTTTATTTCTATTTATTTTTACTTCATCATATAATCTTTCTACATATAATTTTGATGCAACATATTGCCACTTTGGCTCCTGTTCTGTAGTTAATTCTAGTGCCACTTGAATTACAGAACTTCTAATTTCCTCTTCACTCATTGAATTTCTTATTATGTTTTTGCAACCATCTATTAATTTTTCTTTTACATAAATTTCTTCATTATTATCTATTCTACTAATTGCTTTTTCACAAATGCCTTCTAAATTAACCACTTTTACTCCTCCACTATATATAGTATATTTTGCACTTTTTCACACAATATATCGTTCATTATATTTATATTTTTAACTATTGTAAAATAACTTATAAACCAAAAACTAAAAAGAAAATAATTATCTTTTTAATTTCTTTCATTTTCTTTAATAATCTATTATTATTATTATTATTATTTAATAGTAATTATTATTCTAACTTTTTTATATTCAATCTTATTATGTTACATAATTTTAAAATAAATTACTTAACATAGTTAAATTTTTAATATATAATTTGTATGGAACTATTAATATATTTATAGGAGTACTTTATGAAATATTTAATTAAAAGCAAAAATTTTTATGTTGATATTTTAGTAATTATAATAGGAAGTTTTATTTCATCTTTAGGAGTTAATTTATTCTTATCTAATGCTAAATTATTAAGTGGTGGTGTTACAGGTATAGCACTTATTTTACAATACTTATGGGAAGTTCCCTCTGGAATTACAGTGTTTTTATTAAACATTCCATTGTTTTTTGTAAGTTATAAATATTTAAATAAACGTTTTACAATTTATACTGCTATAGGAATGCTTTCTTTTTCAACTGCACTTATGATAACTAAACCTTTATCTACATTAGTTCAAGTTGATGATATGCTTTTATATTGTATTTATGGTGGTGTATTAAGTGGAATTGGATCTGGATTAATATTTTATAGAAATGGTTCTACTGGTGGTACTGATATAATTACTATGGTTATTAGAAAAAAATATTCTAATTTTGATATAGGTCAAGTTGGATTTGCATTTAATTTAATTATAGTAACTGTATCAATATTTATTTTTGGATTACCTAGAGCATTATACACATTAATTTCTATGTTTATTACTAGCACTATTTTAGATAAAGTCTTAAATGGTTTTACTAGTAAAAAACTTCTGCTTATATTAACTGAAAAAGAAGATGATATTATTAATTATGTAATAAAGGATATGAATCGTGGTATTACTGCTCTTATGGCTGAAGGCGGATATACTAGAGATAAAAAAAGACTATTATATGTGGCAGTCACAACTTCTCAAATGATTAGCTTAAAAACTAAAATTTTAAGAGTTGACCCTAAAGCTTTTATTACAATAATAGATGTTTCTGAAGTTAAAGGAAAAGGGTTTGTTACTCTATAGTTAATTTATTATATTAAAAAACGATTATTTCTTTCATAAGAGATAATCGTTTTTTATTTAATTAATGCATATTTTAGGCTTTAATGCTATCTAAATAAGCTCTCTTTCCTATTTCATATAAATTATTACCATTTGTATCTATTATTACAACTAAAGGCATATCTTTTACCTCAAGCTTTCTTATTGCTTCTGCACCTAAGTCATCATAAGCAATTATCTTTGATGATTTTATACATTTACTTATTAATGCTCCAGCTCCTCCAATTGCTCCAAAGTAAATAGAATTGTTTCTTTTTATTGCATTTATTACTTCTTCATTTCTTGCACCTTTTCCTATCATGCCTTTTAATCCTAAATCTAAAAGTTCAGGTGTATAGACATCCATTCTATAACTTGTTGTTGGCCCTGCAGCCCCTATAACTTCACCTTGCTTTTCTGGTGTAGGTCCTACATAATATATAATTTCTCCCTTAATATTTAAAGGCAATTCTTTACCTTCTTTTAATAGGTTTATTAGTCTTCCATGAGCAGCATCCCTTGCTGTATATATTGTTCCTGATAATAATATGCTATCACCAGCTTTTAATTTTTTAGTTATATCTTCATTTAAAGGAGTATGTATCTTCCTCATAATATTTAACCTCCTATAACTCTCTTTCCTTATGCCTTGTTGCATGACAATTAATATTAACTGCAACAGGCAACCCAGCAATGTGTGTTGGATATGTTTCTATATTTAATCCTATTGCTGTAGTTTTTCCTCCAAATCCCTGTGGTCCTATTCCAAGATTATTTATATCTTCTAAAAGCTCTTTTTCTAAATTACTATAAAATTCATCTTTATTTCTTACATTTAAAGGTCTTATTAATGCTTTTTTAGATAAATATGCTGCTTTATCAAATGTACCTCCTATTCCAACTCCAATTACTATTGGTGGACATGGATTAGGCCCTGCAAGTTTTATTGTTTCAATTATAAAATCTTTAACCCCCTGTAACCCATCTGAAGGCTTAAGCATTTTTATTCTACTCATATTTTCTGAACCAAAGCCTTTTGGTGCAACAGTTATTTTTATCTTATCTCCTGGAACAATATCATAATAAATAATAGCAGGCGTATTATCTTTAGTATTTATTCTATTAATAGGATCTTTAACTACTGATTTTCTTAAAAATCCTTCATCATAGCCTCTTCTAACTCCTTCATTAATAGCATCTTCTAATAATCCTCCAATAATATGTACATCTTGTCCAATTTCTAAAAATACACATGCCATTCCTGTATCTTGGCATATAGGTTTATTTTCATTTTTAGCTATATCAGAATTTAATATTATTTGTTCTAATATATTTTCTGCTAATGGCCATGTTTCACTTTTTTTTGCATGATATAATGTATTTCTTACATCATCTGATAAATAATAATTTGCTTCAACACAAAGTTCTTTTACTGCTTCTATTATTTTAGATATATGTATTTCTCTCATTTAATATCCTCCCCTTTCATATATAAATAGTTTATTATTTACTGTAGAATTTTACAACCAAAATTAAAAGTTCTCTTATTTAATTATATTTAAAATATAAAATAGGAGTTATAAGTTTATTACTATTAATTAACTTATAACTCCCATTTTCCAAAAAAATTATTAATCCTTTTTATTTTCAATATTATTTTCAAAATATCTATCTATGCCTTTAGATATTCCTTCTACTATCAAATTTTGATGTTCATCAGTTTTTAACTTTGCTTCTTCATTTGGATTTGATAAAAATCCACATTCAACTAATATTGATGCCCCTTCATATTTATCTCTTAATATTAAATAAGCTTCTGCTGCTGGTTTTGCAACTCTTTTATTATTATCATTAACGCTTTCTTTAATAGCATCTTGAACACTTGTAGCTAATTTATTGCTATTTTCATTTGAAGCATACCAAACTTGTGCCCCATAACATTTACTTTGTGGAAACATATTTTGATGTATTGAAACAAATATATCACAATTAGTTTCTGTTTTTAAATCTACTCTCTTTTTTAAATCTTCCCTCTTTTTTTCTTTTACAGTTTTACCTTGTTTATAAAGCCCTTCATCACATTCCCTAGTCATATAAACCTTATAACCTTTATCTTCTAAGTTTTCTTTAAGCTTTATTGCTATTTGTAAGTTAATATCTTTTTCAATTGTTCCATTTTTTGATTTTGCACCACCATCAATTCCTCCATGTCCTGGGTCAATTAAAATAATTTTTTCAGATTTATCTTCATTTATAACTGCACAAACTGGAGTAACAAAATTAATAATCATTAAGAAGATAAAAATAGCAACAATACTTTTTTTCATATTATATCCTCCAAAAATTTAATCTTATCTTTATTTTGTTTATTTTTATAAGAATTATACAAAATAAAAAGGAGTGAAAATTCGCTCCTTTTTATTAATTATTTTCAATTACACTTTCAGCAATATTAGTTGAATGATCTCCTATTCTTTCTAAATTACTTAATAAATCTAGGAATATTGCACCTGCATATGCACTACAAGTTCCTTCATGTAATCTCTTTATGTGTAAATCTCTATATTTCTTATGCATCTTATCTATTTCAGATTCAACACTATTTATTTTTTTTGCTTTTTCTTTATCTCTATCAGAATAGCTTTCTATTGATATATCTAATGCCTTTAATGTAGCTTTATACATATTTGTTATTTCAGAAATTGCTTCTTCACTATAACTTAATTTTTTATTTATTTTTTGAATAGTTAAATCTGCTAAGTTTTCTGCATGATCTCCTATTCTTTCAATATCATTAACTACATGGAAAGTTGCAGCAACTATATTTTTTTCCTTATCTGATAACTCACATTTAGAAAGCTTAACTAAATAATTTGTTATGCATTCTTCAAGATTATTTATTATTTGTTCGTTTTCATATACTTTTTCAGCTAATTTTTCATCATTTTTCATAAATGCATCCATAGCTAATTCTAAGCTTAATTTTGATTTATTAGACATTCTTATAGTTTCCTTAAGAACTTGCCCTGCAGCTATTACAGGTGTTTCTAATAACCTATCATCTATATACTTAGGTCCTACTTTTTCGTCATCTTCACCAGGTATTAATTTTTCAACAATCTTACATAGTATAGGTATTAATGGAACCATTATTATTGTATTAATTACATTAAATATTGTATGCGCATTTGCAATTTGTCTATTTACATCACTAGAAAAATATGAAACAAATCTACCTAAAAATCCTGGAACTATTATTGGTAAAAATATTATAGTTCCAACTACATTAAATATTAAATGTAACATAGCAGCTCTATGAGCAGTCTTATTAGTACCAACGGTTGCAAGCATTGCTGTTATACAAGTACCAATATTACATCCCATTATTATAGGAAGTGCTTCATTGATATTTAATGCTCCTGCAGTTGCTAATGCTACAAGTATACCTGTAGTTGCTGATGAACTTTGAAGAACCGCTGTTATTAAAGCCCCTGCAATTAATCCTAAGTACCAATGTGATCCTACTGTTGTAAGTATATCTTGGAATATTGGAGATGATGTTAATGGTTTCATAGCTTCGCTCATAGTTCCCATTCCAACAAATAAAATACCAAAACCAAGTATTATACTTCCAATTTCTCTTCTCCTTTTTCCTTTAACAAACATTACCATCATGGCACCAACAAACACAAAAATTGGAGCAATATCATCTAACTTAAATGCAACTAATTGTGCTGTTACAGTTGTTCCAACATTTGCCCCCATAATAATTCCAGCAGCTTGAGCTAAATTCATTAATCCTGCATTAACAAATCCAACTACCATTACAGTTGTAGCACTACTACTTTGAATAACCATAGTTACTACAGCACCAACTATTACTCCAATTAAAGGATTCTTTGTTACTTTTTCAAGTATCTTTTTTAATCCTTCTCCAGCAGCATTTTCAAGTCCATCTCCCATTAGCTTCATACCATAGATAAATAAACCCAATCCACCTAATAATTTAACAATTGTTAATATTGTATCCAAGATAAATTCTCCTTTACTCTTGTATATTTTATTTATGTTAAAAATTATTTCATCCAGTTAAGTTTACAATAAAAATTAACATTTGTTAATAGATTTCAACATTTTTTAACATAGATTTAATATTGGAATTTTTAATTTTATGGTACTTCAATATTAAAATAAAAAAAAGAGAGGTATAAAAACCTCTCGTAAAAAATACTATCTCTTAGAGAATTGTGGTGCTCTTCTAGCTTTCTTAAGACCGTATTTCTTTCTTTCCTTCATTCTTGGGTCTCTTGTTACGAAACCAGCTTTCTTTAATTCAGATTTTAAGTTTTCGTCTGATTTAATTAAAGCTCTTGTAATTCCGTGTCTGATAGCTCCAGCTTGACCTGTGAATCCACCACCGTGAACATTAACTAATACGTCAAATTTATCCTTTGATCCAGTTAAAACTAATGGTTGATTAACTATCATTCTTAAAGTTTCTAAACCGAAGTAAGTTTCGATTTCTCTGTTATTTATAACAACTTTCCCATTTCCTGGTACAAGTCTAACTCTTGCAACTGATTTTTTTCTTCTTCCAGTACCCATGTATTGAACTTTTGCCATTTTTTATTCCTCCTCCCGAGATTGTATTAGTACTTTAATTCAAGTACTTCTGGTTTTTGAGCTGCATGTTCATGCTCAGAACCTTTGTATACTTTTAACTTTTTAAGCATTTGTCTACCTAATACTCCTGATGGAAGCATTCTTCTAACTGCTTCTTCGAAAGCAAATTCTGGCTTCTTAGCAAGAACTTCTCTATAAGGAATTTCTTTTAATCCACCAACGTATCCGCTGTGCTTTCTTAACATTTTTTGATCTAACTTCTTACCAGTTAAAACAACCTTTTCTGCATTGATAACTATTACGAAATCTCCGCAATCAACATTTGGTGTAAATGTTGGCTTATGTTTACCTCTTAATATTGTAGCAACTTGGCTAGCAACTCTTCCTAGTGGCTTTCCAGCAGCGTCAACAACATACCATTTTTTTTCAACTTCTTGTGCTTTTGCAATGTATGATTTCATGTTATTTCCCTCCCTGAACTTACATTTATCGTTATACCTTAATTATGTATAACATTTATGTCAAGACCTCTGCACACGTGGTCTCACGTACATAAATTATTCTAACAAACAAAATAAATTATAATACACGCATACGGGTGTGTCAACATTTTTATTAAAAATTTTTAATAATAAACTTCTTTTAAAAATAAACCATATGGTGGTACGCAATCCCCTGCTAAAGACCTATCTTTCTTGTTTATTATTTCTAATATTGACGTAGCATCAGTTTTTCCTCGACCAACATTAATTAAGGTTCCAACTATTATTCTAACCATATTATATAAAAATCCATCACCACTTACCGAAATTTTTATAATATTTTTTTCTTTTTCGACTTTTACGTCAAATATAGTTCTAATTGTTCCCTTAACAGAACTTCCTTGAGTCTTAAATGCTGCAAAATCATGTGTTCCAATAAATTGTTTAGCTGCTATTTTCATTGCTTCTACATCTAAATCATATTTATAATGATACATTTGGTTCCTCATTAAAGCAGAAGGAACATCTGAATTTAATATGTAATATTCATATGTTTTTCCCTTTGCATAATATCTTGCATGAAATTCTTCATCAACTTGTTCTGATTTAGTTATAACTATATCATTTGGTAATTTAACATTTAGTGCCTCTCTAAATTTATTAGGAGGCACCTTACTATTTGTTTTAAAATTAGCAACAAATCCTCTTGCATGAACACCAGCATCAGTTCTTGAACTTCCTATAACTTCACAATGTTCTTTAGTAACAAGCTCAATAGCCTCTTCTATTTCACCTTGTATAGTTTTAAATCCTTTTTGCTTTTGCCATCCATAATAATTTGTGCCATCATATTCTAAGGTCAATTTAATATTATTCAACATATCACCTTTTCAATTTAATTTATTAGATTGCAAATCTTATTATTAATGTACTTGCTAATAATAATGCAAACACTCCAAATGCTATAAAATCTTTAGAGGTAAACTTTAAAACTTTCATTCTAGTTCTTCCAGCTCCCCCTCTATAACATCTTGCTTCCATTGCCATAGCAAGTTCATCCGCTCTTCTAAATGAACTAATAAATAAAGGCACCAAAAGTGGAATTAAGTTTTTTGCTTTTTTAACTAATCCGCCACTTTCAAAATCTGCTCCTCTAGCTTTTTGAGCCTTCATAATTTTATCTGTTTCATCAATAAGTGTTGGTATAAATCTTAATGCAATAGTCATCATCATAGCTAATTCATGTGCTATTTCTTTACCAATTGGTCTTAATAATCTTTCTATACCATCTGTTAATTCTATTGGAGATGTAGTTAATGTTAAAACTGATGTCCCCATAATAAGAAGTATTAATCTTATTGCCATAAATAATGCAGTTTTAATACCTGATTCATAAATTTTGATAAACCCAAGTTGGAAAAGCAGCCTTCCCTCTCTAAGCATAAAAATATTTAAAATTGCTGTTAATGCTATTAATAAAAATACAGGTTTTAATCCCTTATATAAATATCTTGGAGATATTTTAGCTACATATACAACTAATGCTAAAAAAGCAACTACAAAAATATAACCAACAAATTTATCTACGATAAATAAACTTATAATAAATAAAAATGTAATTAATATCTTAGTTCTAGGATCTAGTTTATGTATAAAAGATTCACCTGGTATATATTGACCTATAGTTATATCTTTAATCATTTTAACTTCTCTCTTTCTTTTATTTTGATAACACTTTTAAAATTGCTTCTGTTCCCTTTTCTACTGTAAATATTTCATCAGAAACATCAAATCCTCTTTCTCTTAATACCCTCATTAAATATGTTACTTGTGGAACAGCAAGACCTATTTTTTCTAATGTTTCTACTTCCTTAAATACTTCTGATGGTTTTCCTAAAAGTTCTACTTTTCCCTTATTCATAACCACAATTCTTTGTGCAAGTTTTCCAACATCCTCCATACTATGACTTACTAAAACAATAGTCATTTTATATTTTTCATGAAGTAGTTTTATTTGTTCTAAAATATCATCTCTTCCCTGAGGATCTAACCCTGCTGTTGGCTCATCAAGAATTAAAACTTTAGGTTCCATTGCAATTACCCCAGCTATAGCAACTCTTCTTTTTTGTCCTCCACTTAAATCAAATGGTGAAACATTTTTATAAGTTTCATAATCTAATCCAACCATTTCCATAGATTTTTTAACTCTTCTAGAAACTTCTTCTGAAGATAATTCTAAATTATTAGGTCCAAAAGCTATATCTTTTTCAATTGTTTCTTCAAAAAGTTGATATTCTGGATATTGAAATACTAAACCTATCTTTTTTCTGATTTCAGTAAGTTTAGCTTCTTTATTTGTTATATCAATATCATCAACTAATATTCTTCCTGAAGTAGGTTCTAATAAACCATTTAAATGTTGAATAAGGGTTGATTTACCTGAACCAGTATGACCTATTAAAGCTAAAAACTCTCCATCTTCAATTACTAAATTAACATTATCTAATGCTTTCTTTTCAAATGGGCTCTTAGGCATATATACATGTGTTAAATTTTCTATTTTAATTGACATAACGCATTCACCATCTCATTCACATTTAAAATTTTAGTATCTATATTTATTCCTGCCTTTTTCAATTCATAACATATTTCTGTAACTTGTGGAACATCTAAGCCTATTTTTTTCATAGTTTCTACTTCTGAAAATATATCACGTGGAATTCCTTCCATAATTACCTTTCCTTTATCCATAACTACAACTCTATCAGCTTGAGCTGCTTCGTCCATATAATGAGTAATTAAAATAACAGTTATTCCATGCTTTTTATTTAACTCTTTAATATTTTCCATTACTTCTCTTCTACCTGAAGGATCAAGCATTGCTGTAGGCTCATCAAAGATAATACATTTAGGCTGTATAGCTAATATACCTGCAATAGCAACTCTTTGTTTTTGTCCTCCTGATAATAAATGAGGAGCATGCTTCTTATATTCACTCATTCCAACTTTTTCAAGGGCATCATAAACTCTTTTTCTTATTTCCTCTGGTGGAACTCCTAAATTTTCTGGTCCAAAGGCAACATCTTCTTCAACAATAGTTGCTACTAATTGATTATCTGGATTTTGAAATACCATACCTGCAGTTGCTCTTATATCCCATACATTATTTTCATCACTTGTATCTAAACCATTTACTATAACAGTTCCTTCAGTTGGAACTAATAATGCATTCATATGCTTTGCAACAGTAGATTTTCCTGAACCATTATGTCCTAAAACAACTAAAAATTCACCTTCATTAACTTCTAAATTTAATCCATCTATAGCTAACTTTTCTATTTCTTCTCCTGTAGAATATTTAAAAACTACATTTTTACATTCTATCATCTTATTCAATCAATATCCCTCCTTTAAAAATTTTTATATATGACTAAATTATATAAATTCCATATAAATTTCCATAATTTAATTATATATAAGCTTTTACTAATTACAAGTATTTCAATTAATATGTTATATTTATTATATTGTGATAAAAATAAATACTTAATTAATATTTTTTTATATGAAAAATGGGGATTAAGTAAAACTTAATCCCCAGGGTGAAATAATTATACTAATTCAAGTATAACAACTTCAGCTCCATCTCCTCTTCTAGGACCTTTTTTGATCATTCTAGTGTATCCGCCGTTTCTTTCAG
>OJMJ01000027.1_pt1 | contig 73636 bp, 58 predicted proteins | sample 1597181 | NCBI WGS metagenome assembly OJMJ01 (sample SAMEA2452126, study PRJEB22498) | human gut metagenome | biome: human feces; feature: human gut; material: feces | place: Australia | collected 2012
GGCATTCTGTTATATAAAAATGTTGTTAACAACATTTTTATATAACAGAATGCCTATACTATTTGAAATATATATTGTATACCATAAGTCACTCTTCATAAACATAGCACAAATTCTACTAAGCAAAATTTTTACTAAAAAATATATAGCTGACTTTAGGACACATCCAATAAATAGATGCTCCCTGAAGTCAGCCAAAATATTATCTAATCTAATTCTGCTTTTCCAGTGTATAATTGATAGTATCTGCCCTTTTCCTCTAATAAAGATTCATGATTTCCTCTTTCAATTATTTCACCTTGTTCAAGAACCATTATTGCATGAGAGTTCTTAATAGTAGAAAGTCTGTGAGCAATTACAAAAACAGTTCTTCCTTCCATAAGCTTATCCATACCTTCTGCAATAAGTTTTTCAGTTCTTGTATCAATTGAACTTGTTGCTTCATCCATTATTAAAACTGGTGGATTAGCAATTGCTGCTCTTGCAATAGCAAGTAATTGTCTTTGTCCTTGAGATAATCCTTCACCATCGCCTGTAATAACAGTATCATATCCATGAGGTAAATGCTTAATAAATGTATGAGCATTTGCAAGCTTAGCTGCTGCTTTAACTTCTTCATCAGTTGCATTTAAGTTACCATATCTGATATTATCAGCTATTGTACCAGTAAATAAATGAGTATCTTGAAGAACTATTCCTAAAGATCTTCTTAAATCATCCTTCTTGATATCCGTAATATCTATTCCATCATAAGTTATTGTACCTGAATTGATTTCATAAAATCTATTTATTAAGTTAGTAATTGTAGTCTTACCGGCCCCTGTTGATCCAACAAAAGCAATCTTTTGACCTGGCTTAGCAAATAAACTAATATTCTTTAATACAGTCTTTTCTTCATTGTATCCAAAAACAACATTTTTAAATCTAACATCACCAGTAAGTTCTCTTAATATAGGTTCATCAGTTAATTCTGCAGCTGATTCTAAAATAGCAGTAGTTGCTGCCATTTCTGCCATTGAGTTATCTTCTGCTTCTACTAAAGTTTTCATTTTAGCTATAACTGAAGGAGGTACCTTCCAAGCCCAATGACCTGTATACTTATCAGTTTCAACTAATTTACCATCTTCACTAACTTCAACTCTTGTTAAAGTTACTTCACCATTATCAACTTCAACTTCTTCATCTAAAGCTGTAAATATTCTTTCTGCACCTGCTAATGCTGCTAATATCATATTTACTTGTTGAGATACTTGTGCAATTGGATTAGAAACTTGCTTTGTATATTGTAAATAAGATACTAATGAACCAATATCAAAAGCACCAGCTATAGTCATTAATCCCCCAACACAACAAGTTACTGCATAATTCATATGAGAAAGATTTCCTAACATTGGCATCATGTATCCACCAAATGTTTGAGCTCCTGTTGAAGCTTTTCTTAATTCTTCATTATGCTTTTTAAAATCTTCAATTGCTTCTTCTTCATGACAAAATACTTTTATAACCTTTTGCCCCTCTATCATTTCTTCAATATATCCATTTAATTTACCAATATTCTTTTGTTGCATTCCAAAATAATACTTACTCTTAGCACCAACATTGTTTACAACAAAAATCATTAAAGCTAAAAATGCAACTGTTATTATAATTAACACTGGACTTAAAACTGCCATCATTATTATTGTTCCTATAAATGTAAGCCCTGATGCTAATATATTAGTTAAACTATTATTTAATGCTTCACTAATGTTATCTATATCATTAGTGTATAAACTCATTAAGTCACCATGAGTATTTCTATCAAAATATTTAATAGGAAGTTCTTGCATCTTATTAAATAAATCTGTTCTTATATTACTGATAGTATTTTGAGCAACATGTACCATTATTCTTGCATATCCATATGCAGCAAGTGCACCTACAACAAATATTGTACCTAATATTACTAACATCTTTGCAAGTCCTACAAAATCACCTGGTAAGATATAATTATTTACTAATGGTTTTAAGAAATATGAACCTGCAACCATTGCAAATGAATTAATTATAATTAATATCATAACTAAAGCTAATAAAGCCTTATATTTTCCAACATAACTCATTAATGTTTTTATTGTCTTCCCCATATTTTTAGGTTTTGGAGGTCCTGGTTTTTTCCCACCTTTTCCTGGAACAGGATGTCCTGATTTATTATCAGATGCTTGTCCTTGATTTGCACTAACTTGTTGCTTAATCATTTCACTTTTCTTATTACTCACGTAAACCCACCCCTTCCTGTTGAGATTTGTATACATCTTTATAAATTTCACTTGATTCCATTAACTCATCATGAGTTCCAATTGCACTAATCTTACCATCATCCATAACAATAATTTTATCTGCAGTTGAAACTGAATTAACTCTTTGAGCAATTATAATCTTAGTAGTATCTTTTAAATCTTCTGCAAAAGCCTTTCTAATCTTTGCATCAGTTGCAGTATCAACAGCACTTGTACTATCATCTAAAATTAATACTTTTGGCTGTTTTAATATTGCTCTTGCAATACAAAGTCTTTGCTTTTGTCCTCCTGATACATTAACCCCACCTTGCTCTAAGTGCATATCATATCTTCCTGGAAGTCTATCAATAAATTCATCAACACATGCTGAAGATGCTGCTGCTTCAATTTCTGCATCTGTAGCATTTTCATTACCCCACATAAGGTTTTCTTTAATAGTTCCAGAGAATAATGTATTCTTTTGAAGTACCATAGCAACTTCATTTCTTAAAGTTTCAATATGATAATTTTTAACATTAACTCCCCCAACATAAACTTCACCTTCTGTAGCATCATAAAGTCTTGGGATAAGCTGAACTAAACTTGATTTACCAGAACCAGTACTACCAATAACACCAATAGTTTCACCAGCTTTAATCTTAATGTTTATACCTTCTAAATTATTTTCATCACTGTCATCTTCATACTTAAAGTTAACATTTCTAAATTCAATTTCTCCATTTTTAACTTCAGTTATAGGATTAACAGGATCCTTTATATCTGGTTCTTCTTCTAAAACTTCAATTATACGTTGTACTGATGCAACTGATCTTGAAAGCATCATAAGAACCATAGAAAGCATCATAAGAGCCATTAAAATTTGGAAGGAATAAGTCATGAAACTTGTAAGCTTACCTACAGTTAATGTTCCTGCATGAACCATATTTCCTCCAAACCAAAGTATACCTATAATACTTGCAAATACAACAAGTTGCATAATTGGCATATTTAAAACAACTATACCAAATGCCCCTTCAGAAGCTTGTAATAATTCATCATTGCTATTCTTGAACTTTTCTTTTTCTTTATTTCTTCTTACAAAAGATTTAACAACTCTAATACCAATTAAGTTTTCTTGAACTGTAGTATTTAAGTTATCAATTTTCTTTTGCATAGATTCAAACTTAGGCTTAACATTCTTTATAATTAATCCAATTGAAATTATAAGAACAGGCATAGACACTAAGAATATCATTGCTAATTTAGGACTAATTGTAACTGCTAAAATGCATGCAACAATAAGCATCATAGGAGCCCTTACTAAAAGCTTAATTCCCATTGTTAAAGCATTTTGTATCATTGTAATATCAGTAGTTAATCTTGTAATTAATGATGCAGTACTAAACTTTTCAATATTTTTAAATGAATAAGTTTGAATTTTTTCATATTCAGCTTGTCTTAATTCCGCACCAAAACCTTGACCTGCTATTGCTGAAAATTTTGATAATCCAATACCAAAACTTAAAGATATAGCTGCCATAACAAGCATTAATAATCCCATTTTTATTGTATAAATTGTGTTCCCAGTAGAAATACCAACGTCAACTATTTGAGCCATTACTAATGGAATTAATAATTCAAAAATAGCTTCTAATGCTGCACATAAAACACCTAGCATAAGCTGTGTCTTATATTTTTTCATATATGGAGCTAATTTTTTAATCATACTTTCACCTCTCCTTTTAATATCTTTTGTACTTTTTAAGTACATTTTTTATATAAACATTTTGTAGATGAAATTATTTATTTAAATTCATCTTCTTATATGTTTTTAACAAATTTAATTTATATTTTACAATACATAGGAAACTATCTATTTAACTAAAAATAAGAGGATTACTCCTCCATATTCTTTAGTGCTCTAGATAATAAATCTTTTAATATCTTTATTTCTTCATCAGTCATATCTTTAACTAATTGTTTTTCTATATTATTTGCTCCAAATTTAAAGCTATTACATATAACATCCTTACCTTTTTCAGTTACATGAAGACATTTATATCTTGCATCATTATTACTTGGGCATCTAACTATCATTTCTTTTTCTTCTAACCTTTTTACTATGCCTGTTACAGTTGGATTAGTTAACTTCAAACACTTTTCTATATCTTTTTGAAATACATCACCTTCATGTTCATTTTTATCTATAAAACATAAAATTTCATGTTGTACTCTTGTTAAGTTAAATTTTGAAAGATTTTTATTAATTTTATTAACAACTCTTCCATTTATAAATTTTACTAATAGCCCAACATGTTCTTTTGGATCAAAGTTTTTCATTATTTACCCCCCTTAATACATAGCATACTATATATTTTAGCATTGAGTTTTTTTGCAGTCAAGTTAATAATTTCACCTAATATATTAACTAATTTAGCTATTTATCTTTTATATATTATATTTTGATAAAAGCTTTTTTAAAGTTTAACTTATCTCTCCTTATGATAAAAACTCCATAATCATATTTAGTCTTTTAATTGAAATATTATGGGGCTGTCGCACTAGAACTTTTATACACAATATATTGTTTTAAAAAATAAAAATTAATACAACATATTGTAGTATTTATTCTTAATGCGACATCCCCATTTTAACTTAATTCTTATAACTAATTAAATTTATCCCTTTTATTACAATTAATTGTAAATTTTCTGTTAAATATCGTCCATTTATAGATATTTATGCTATAATTTTCTAGTATTTCTTACATTTTCATGTTGAGGGGGGAAAAGAAAATGAAAAAAAACAAAATAATTAGTATGTTTTTAGCTGTAACTTTAGCATTAACTCCACTTACAACTCATGCTGAAACATCTAATACACACTTTCCAATAACATATACTTCGGAAAGTGGAAATTATACTGCAACAAAACTATCACATCCAAATGATGATGTAATGCAACCTGATGGAATAATCGAATATGAAAATGGTATTAATGACCGTGGTGAAAACTATTCTTGGTCAGCTGTTGGCCATGGTGATTACATGTATGTTGGTGTATTATATGGTGCAATTTCTAGAACACTTCAAATAATGGCTGCACAAAATAATATTGATTATTCATTATTTAAAGCTTCTGTTGATGCTCTTTTTAATGGTACTCTTTTTATGGAGGATGAAGAAAATAATCCAAATAATGAAAATAGAAGTATGCTATTAAAATTAAATACTAAAACTGGAGAAGTAACAGTTGTTAGACCTCCAAATGATGCATCTTATCGTGCTGCAATTGAGTACAAAGGTAAATTATATTTTGCTGCTTCTGCAAGTCAACCTTATTTATTAGAAATAGATCCTACTGATGATAGTACAAAAATAGTATATACTAGCCAAAAGCCTTCTAACCCATTCATTTCAGTTGGAATTAGAGGACTTACAGTTGTAAATGATAACCTTGTTGCAAGTATGATTGGTGACAATGGTGCTTATATAGTATCATCTAATAATCCATCACAAGGAGAATCTTCATTTAAAACAATTGCAACTCAAGAAGATTTATTAGACTATCCTGCTTACTATTATAATGATAATATTTTTGGTGGTGCTATTTGGGACATGGTTGAATTTAATAATAAACTTTATGTAACTGTAGTAACAGGAAAATCTGAAAACAAACAAGCATTTGCAATGTTTAGCGGTAAAGAAAATGAAGAAACTGGTAAATGGGACTTTAATCTTATTGTTGGTGATGAAAAAGATGGAGCTACTTATCCATATGGCTTAGGTGCAGATAGATCTGGTGCTGGTAACTTATTTGTATATGATAATCACTTATATATTGGTGGGTATAATGATCCTATGATAGCTTTAGCTGATGTTCTTAATATGAAATTTGAGGATATTTATAAAGATCTTTCTTCTCCAGTGTGCTTATGGAGAATGGATACAAATGAAAAGATTGAAATGGTTGCTGGTGATTCAAATGAATTATTCCCTACTGTACTTGGTAATCAAACTGCTGGATTTGGTAGCAATTTAAATCAATATGTTTGGAGAATGGCTGAATATGATAATAAACTTTATGTTGGTACATTTGACATTGGAAGTTTAGCTTATCCACTTATGCAATTTACAAATGGTGATGTACTTCATATGACACCTGAAGAAATTAAATCTCAAATTCATTATATTAAAGCACTTTTAGAAATTCTTAAAAAGAACGATGAAAATTTATCTAAATTACCTAATTATTCAAATGATGATTTAATTAATGATAACTTAACTGATGATAACTTAAATACTGATATTGATGATACTGACAATCTTCATACTAATGATTCAAATAATGATACAGATATTACTAATTCTAAATTTGAAAATAATAATATAATTGAAGAAATTACAGAAGAAACTCCTACATTAACTGAAGAATCTTATGAGGAATATTATATAAATTCTCTTTCGGATGCAGAACAAGAAAACTTAGAAAATACTTTAACAGATTTATATGATGGATTATTAAATTTAGATTCTATATTAAATGATACTGCTTATATTGATTCTGAAACTAATACTGTAAAATCTTACTCAATAATAGATATTTATCAAAATTTAGTTAATAAATATTTAGCTATTAGAGATTTCTTACCTAAAAACTTAGTTGAAATATTAGATAAAAGCTTAAATCAAGAATCTGTTGATAATTTATTCTATTTCTTAGAAACCTGTAAGTATTTAAGTGTTGGTGAGCGTGGATTTGATTTACTTGTATCTGAAGATGGAATAAACTTCGAAACTATTACTAATAATGGTTTTGGTGACCCTTATAACCATGGATGCCGTATTTTTGCAGTAACAAACTCTGGATTAACTTTAGGAACTGCTAATCCATTCTATGGTACACAAGTTTGGAAAATAACTGATAACCAAAGAGGTACTATTCTTGATTCTATAATTAAAAATACAAATGTAACTTATAACAAAAATCCTGAAGCTTCTAAAAATAAAACTGTTGCTTTTGATGTTGAATTCAATGGAAATACATTAAAGAAAATTCAATTAAATTATAATACATTAAAAGAAGGAATTGATTATACAGTAACTGACAATAAAATTATATTAAGTGAAACACTTCTTAATTCCTTAGATGTTGATAATTATTCTCTTGAGTTTATTTTCAGCGCAGGTAGTAGAGCTTACACAACATTAAATGTAGTTGATGAAGCTGATTCTAAGAATGAACCAATAACAAAACCAACTATAAATCCAAATGTACCTATAAAACCTGAAGATACTAATAACTCTTCTTTAAATAAATTACCTAAGACAGGTGCTGTAATATCAGCTGGAGTTATAGTTCTTATTGGATTAGTAGCTTTATGTGCAGGTAGCTTTTTACTTAGAAAAAAATCAATTAATAATTAGTAATTAACAATATATTAAAATTTAACTTATCTTCTGTTATATCAAAATGTTGTTAACAACATTTTGATATAACAGAGATATAATATAACTTAATAATAATTATATTGCAAGTTCAAGCTATTATACTCTTCTTATATATCAAAAAAAAGATGATTCCTAATAATATAGGAACCACCCTTTAAAATATTTACTAATTTACATCATTATAAAAAATTACTTATCTTTTACTTCATTACTCTTAATAGGTTGTACAATTGCTTTATTTATTCCTACTATTTTCATGATTTGCTCAGATCTTTCCTTAGTTGATCCAGTTATTACTGAATACTTAACATTTTCAGCATCTAAAAATCCTAAAATAGCCTTGTCCACCATTTGAGCAACTTCTTCATCTTGCCATCTAACTCCATCTTTCTTATAACCAAATTCTCTTGGAACAAAGAAAATATGATCATATTGTGGTAGATCTCTGATTGCTAAGCTATATAAATCATTTAATATTTCAATTTCTTTCTTAGTTCTTGTCTTATCTCCAAGCATTAATCTTCCATATATGTATGGTACAAAAGTAGCATAATCCGTTATTGCATAATCATGTGAATCTAAACTCTTTTCTAAATGTAATTGACCTAAATATATTCCATATTGTTCTGAAATAGATTCAATCATTCCCTTATCTCTTAAGTAATCAGTGCTGTATTCTGTAGCAACTCCTACATTTATGTCTCTGATTTTTAAATCTACGTATAATTGTTGAATTAATGTTGTTTTACCACATCTTGGTCCACCTAGTATAGCAATTCTTACTGGCATTGGCAACTCCTCCAAATATTTATCTTAATTTTCATTTTTTTATTCGTACCCATCGGAAATTTAATTTTACCATTAACTATAGTATTTTTCAACGACAATTTTTACTATATTTCGATTTACCTCTAGTGAACACCCATAAAATATTTGTTCCTCAGAAATGCATAACTTTTATGGAATAATTAAAGTATCCTTACTATATTTTCAACTGCTCTTTCCATATTAGTTCCTCCAGACTTTAGTGCCTCCTCAATTGTTACTGCTCCTGGTAGTATTCCAATTACTGAAGTTATCCCAAAACTATAAAGTTCCTCTATACCATTTCTATATTAGTTATATAATAAATTACACCTCATCCCCATTGCCCCTTTTGTTATACCATTCAAAAATCCCTCATTGTAAAATTTTCTATACAAAATTTTAATTTTAAATTTTTAACTTAATTATAGACACATCACATAAAAATAATACGCCTCCATGGGTCATCCACTTATTGGATTACCCTCTAGAGGCGCATTAAAAAATTTACATTGGATAACTTTTAATTACTGATAATTGTCCTTTAACTTCATATTTTCCTAAAGAAGCTGGAATTAAATAACTATCTCCCTTTTTAATTTCTTCACAGAAATCTTTTCCTTCAATAGTACCATTACCTTCAACACATGTTAAAATGAAGAACTTTTCTTCATTACTACAATCATCCCACTTAGTTTCAACATTAATTTTTTCCATTCCAAAATATTCATTTTCACAGAAATCTACTTTAGAAAACCCATCATATTTAACTACTTCATTGTTAGAAAGATTTTGGGCCTTTAAATCAAAATTAATTACATCAAGAGACTTTTCAACATGGATTTCTCTTGGTCTTCCATAATCATAAACTCTATATGTTACATCTGAATTTTGTTGAATTTCAGCAATTATTAATCCTTCACAAATAGCATGAACTAATCCACTATTAATTAAAAAACAATCGCCTTTTTTAACATCAACAACATTTAAATAATCTTCACACTTTCCTTCTTCAATTGCTTTAGCAAATACAGCTTTATCACAATTTTTAGTACCAACAATTAACTTAGCTCCTGGTTTTGCTTCAATAACATACCAAGCTTCAGTCTTACCAAATTGATTTTCAACTCTTTTTGCATATTCATCTCCAGGATGCACTTGTACAGAAAGCTTTTCTTTAGAATTTATTAGTTTAACTAATAAAGGAAACTTTTCAGTACTAACCTTAGTTCCTACTAATAAATGACCAAATTCATTAATTATTTCAGTAAATGATTTTCCCTTTAATTCACCATTTGCAACTATTCCAGTTCCACTTGGATGACATGCAATATCCCAACTTTCACCTATGTTTCCTTCTAGTAAGTTTGTTCTAAACTCTTCTAAATCCCTTCCACCCCATATTTTATCATAATAAAGATTCTCAAATCTTATTGGATACATAACCTTACTCTCCTTTTATACAATATGTTAATTTATTATTCTTAAATTATATTATCTAATAAAGCATTACAACTTAATCCATTTCAATTTTATATTATTATTTTCATAAAAACAATTGTATTTATTCACTGTTAATTGACTATTTTTCAGATTTATTCATGTCATCATATTCTATAAACATAAATACATATAATTAATTAAAAATTCCTCACATATCCAAGTATATTTAAATCTAATGTTTCAAATAATATTAATATGGTTAAGAATATATTTTCTTTGAGCTATCAAAAATATAAAATTCATTCTTAGCTTAATATAAAGTTTTAACTTCATCTTAATGTTGAAATGCTTTATCTAATGGCTTGTTTATTGTTATTTACTAACTTAATATATTACAGCTATTTAATAACTTGCCATGAGATAAACTATTCTTATCCAATTAAAGTTAAAGGAGGGATAATTTTGAAGGATAAGTCTAATGTTTATTTGCCAAGCCTAAGAAGTTATTATGATCCTACAAATGAAACATGCGTAAATAATCCATTAATAAAATCTGATGCATCTATTAATAGCTGCATGGATGATCCAATTGTAGCTAATAATATTGCTTGCAATGAATTTAACTATACTGATGATATTTACGACGATTCTGATGTCTAGCTTATTATTTTAAACTTTATACCACCTAAAGCTAGATTTTACTTGTAAGGAGGATATGTCATGGCTAAAACTAATGATAAAAAAAAGAGAATGAAAGGAACTATGCCTTCTAGTAATACAGAACTTCCTCATCCCCTAAATAGTTTTAATAGCCCTCTTGGAAGCTTAAACAACAAAAGTAAAGAAACTATTCAACAAGAAAATAACAAACAGAATACTTTATTTTAATTAATATCTCAAAAAAGAGTTATATGAAAATGAATTAATAAATTCATTTTGAATATAGCTCTCTTTTTTATTAAAACCTCTCTTAAAATGATTGGGATACTATATTCTTAGTGTAACATTTGATGAACATTAAATTTAAATCAACACATTATATTAAAACAATACAATTCATCAACAAGCAAACATCCATTGTAAGTTTTTTACTTAAATGCTAAAATATTATTATATTGCTTTTATAAGTTTATATGCATAATTACACTCAATATATATTGAAAGGAGACTTCATGGAAAACATAAAGAAACTAAAACCTACAACAGAACTATGGATAAAAATAAAATGGATGGCAAACTATGCAAAACCAGCTATTCCCTTTTTAATATTTTCAATTATAGTAAATGTTATTTTTTCATTGATTGGAATTTATAATGTTACTGTTTCAAAGTCATTAATTGATTCTGCAATAAGTGGTGATTCAAAGCAAACTATATACTGGCTTATAATAATGCTTGTTATAACATTAATAAGTATGCTATCATCACCTGTTACTTCTTTTATGAGCACACATTCTTCAACAAAACTTACTCAAAATATTCAAAGAAAAATTTATCAACATCTTCAATATAGTGATTGGCTTGAACAAAGTAAATTTCATTCTGTAAGCTTATTAACTAGAGTAACATCTGATGTAAGTAATATTAGTTCTGCTATTCTAGGAACTATTCCTAGCTTAGTTTCATTAACTGTTACATTAGTAGGTTCATTTTATACACTTATAAATTGGGCACCATCAATAGCATTTGTTGCTGTTTTTATTGGTCCTTTTTTAATATTGGTTGGTAGATATTTTAGTGGAAAACTTAAATCCTTATATAAAGAAGCTCAAGAAGAAGATGTTAAATATAGATCATTTATGCAAGAATCAATTCAAAACATAATGATTGTTAAGACATTTTGTATGGAAAAAATAAATATGCATAAACTTTTAGAAATTCAAGATAATAAATATAAAATTGCTATGATAAATACTAAGCTTTCTGTTATGACTTCAATGTCAATGAGTTTTTGCTCTTCACTTGCTTACTTTTCAATTTTTACATGGGGAGTATTAAATATAGCTAAAGGAGTAACTACCTATGGTACATTTACAGGAATGCTTCAATTATATAATAAAGTTCAAGCACCATTTTCTTCTTTAGCAAGCATGATTCCTGGGCTTATTTCAACTATAGCAGCGGCTGAAAGACTTATGGAAATTGAAGCAATACCAGTTGAAAAAATGGCTGATGAAAATGAACTTAACGATATTACTAATAAATCACTTGATGAAATTGCTGTAGATAATATAACTAATTTTGAATCTACTTTATTTAATAATCCTGATATTATCTTTGATAATGTTTATTTTGCATATAAGGATAATAATTATATTTTAAATAAAATTAATCTTACTATTGACTCTGGTGAAACTATTGCTTTTGTTGGACCATCTGGTGAAGGTAAAACAACAATGATTAGACTTATATTATCTTTAATTAATCCAACTGAAGGTAATTTGTTTATTAGTGAAAATGACTTAATTAAAGATATGAATAGAAACTTTAGAAATCTTATTTCTTATGTTCCTCAAGGAAATACTTTATTTTCAGGAACAATTAGAAGCAACTTACTTTATGGTAAACCTTATGCTACTGATGATGAAATTAAAGAAGCATTAACTAATGCTTGTGCCATTGACTTTGTTAATGAACTTGAAGATGGATTAGATACAATGATTGGTGAAAAAGGAGTTGGTATTTCAGAAGGACAAGCCCAAAGAATTGCAATTGCTAGAGCTTTCTTAAGGGTAAGACCTATATTAATACTTGATGAAGCTACTTCTTCACTAGATCCTGAAACAGAAGTTAAGGTATTAAAGTCAGTTAAGTCATTATCTAGTAATCCAACATGTATTATCATTACTCACAGACCTTCTGCTCTTAATATTTGTAATAGAATTATGAAACTTGAAAAAGGTCATATTAGAGAAGTTAGTAGAAAAAGTATATTAGAAGTTGCAAATGAGTTAGTTTAAACAAAAAAACACCTTCAATGCTAATTTATTAGTATCGAAGGTATTTTTTGTTATTTAAGATAGGTTTACTTCAATATATCTTAACTCGATATTAGTAACCTCTAATTCATTTTCATGTTTATAATCATTTTCAGGTTTATAATCATCTTCATTTGTTTTATTTACTGATAAATTAATAAGTTTTGGATTTTTCCATTGTTTCATTTTGAAATGCCTTCATCATAAGTTTATTATATATTAATACTCAAATTTATGTAAATTACACCTTAGATGAATATTTTAAACTTTATACTTACTACTTTAATATCAGTTATAAAATTACATCTTATAATAAAAATCATATAAACTTTTACCCTAATATATATAAATTTATATTTATATATAAAGACGGACTCAAATTTGAATCCGCCTTATTATCAATAATTTTTTAATATTCTCTTCCAACTGATACTAAATTAAAGAAATAACACATATGATTACTAAATTTATAATAATAACCTTTATATGATATCAAATTGATTTAATTAGCAAATCTAGCTACAACAGTATATTGTTCTCTTATAGCTCCACCTGTAACATAGTACTCACCACATCTTAACCATGCATGAGCTTTCATTTCATTTCCTTCCTTTCGTACTCCTAAATAAATGGTAGTTGAAATTCCTTGATTTTTTAATAATTTCTGTGCAGTTAATGCTTGTACTAGGCATTTACTTTCCCATGGTGTTTTAGCTGAAACAAATAAAACCCTAGATGATATTCTTCTAGCAATTTTATATGTATCATTATCAACTTTATCTAAAGATTCTTGTTTATGAGATCCCATTCTCTTCCTTAATTTATTAAATGGAACGAAAAGTATAAACGCTCTATAAAATCCTGTATAAAAAAAAGTTTGCATTATATAAAACTTTTCTTTATTATCCATAGATATAAATGTTTTAACTTTTCTAGCTAATACTAATAAGTTCTGCATTATTTAATCTACCTAAAAATTCTACTACTGTATCCTTGCAAATTTCTTCATCTACTTCATATTCAGAACACAAAGTATCTATTATTCTTCTTACATTTATAGGTTCACTAATAATTTCCCATATTCTACTTCCAACTTCATTCATCATAAAGTATTCACCTTTATCAAGGTTCATCATTACTTTTTCTCCATCTAAATCTGTATCATCTATTTCTAAATTTTTATTAATTATTGTATTTAAATTTATTCCATAATCCCTTTTTATCTTTCCTATCTTACCAGTACTTTTCTTAAAATTAATCATATCTTCCCCACCCTATCTATTATTGAATAGTATTATCTTATATAAATTTTACCAATTACCCCTAAATAATTAAATAACCCTCATTAATTATTTATTATTAAATAATACTTTTTTACCATTTTATATAAATAAAGTATTATTATTTTTACTACCTATTAACTTTATACTACAATTTCTTTAGCAGATATTATTTCTCTTTCAATTAAATTAATTTGAGTATCTACTGTAAATTGATTTGCAGGTCTAGTTACCTTAAAGAATCTTATATTTTTAGCTATATCAATACATTGTTTAAAATATACTGAATCCATTTTTCCTAAATGTTTGATATATTCACCCCTATATATATTTTGAATTATATTATTTAATTTTTCACTACCTCTTAATTCTTCAATAGTAACTTCATCTACATCACCAACAGTTAACTTTACTATTACAGTTAATTCCTTTGGCTCATAAATAAATTCATCTTTAGCAGGCACTATATATTTAACTTCTTTATCACTCATAAATGATGTAAAAGCTTCTTTATCATATCCAAAATTATTCATAGCAGATTCACATAATTTTTGATATGGAAATCCTGGCATTACATATGGAACTTTATCTATCTTGATTCCAGCAACATCATCAGATATAAATTTATATCCCCTTTCTCTTAATGCCGTAGTTAAAGTAGATTTTCCTGCACCTCTATCCCCTGTAAATATTACAGCTTTATTATCCATTTCTATTACTCCACCATGAATAGCTACCATTTTTCTTTGAAGCATAATAAATCCTAAACAGCTACACATTACATAAATTTTCATAAGTTTCATATCTGCATTATCACATAATTCTACTTCTATCTTATTTCCATTAGTTATACAATATGTAGCTATATTATCTATATGAAACCATATTTTATTTTGATATAACTGAATTTTTCTATCTTCTAAAATTGATTTTTTTATTTCTTGATCCATTTTTGAATATTTTATTACTACTAAATCATCATTAAAAATATTACTTATTTTTTCAAATTCATCTATTTCTATTTCAGATTTTATATTCAATCCATATACACAATAATTGTTTAACACCATTCTCTTATACCCACTCTCATAATTTTGATAATTATTAATTTTATTATACTATTATATAATTTGGTGATAAATTACACTATAGTATTAAATTTATTTACTACTTCTTTAATCTTAAAAATATTTAAACTTAATTATTCTCTTTAAGATACTAGAACTGCTTCTAACTTTGGTGTTATAGATTCCTCTGGTTCAAATCCAGAATTAGCTTGTTTATTTAAATATTTATATACTCATTTTGATATAATACTAAATACTACTTTTAATAATACCAATACTTAATCATTATATTTTAAAATTATTTCCTTAATAATGATTCAACCTTATTTATAAATTCTTCTTCACTTATATTTATTGGTAATCTTTTTCCATTTAAGATCATAGTTGGAACCTCTTCTAAGTTTATTTTACTTTTTTCTTTAGTTATAATTTTTAAATCATTTATATTCTTTTTGTTCTCATCTTGACTCAAATTTAAAAATTTAATTACCTCTTCATTAGATTTAAAATCTCTCCATTGCCTTTGAGTTGTGTATATTTCTAATAATTTTTCAAAATCTAATGATTGTTCTTCGCTCATATGTTTATAAATTACTTCATCATATTCAAATCTCGTAATATCTATTGGCTTTTCAATTAATCTTATCGTACCATTTTCAATAAACCTCTTTATACTCTCATGTAATCTTTCATGCATTGTAGCACAATCAATACATTGAAAGCTTGTATAATTGATTATCTCTATTGGTGCACTTTCATTTCCATAAACTAATCCAGCTTCTCTATCATTACTTGAGCAACCAATAAAAAAAACACATATATTTATAATTAATAAAAAATATGTAATCTTGATATATACTTTTCTTATTATAATCTCCCCCCTATTAATATAATTAAAAATAATACATTACTATAAAAGCAATGTATTATTTTTAATTTTAGAAAATATTTTTATGATAATTTACACCCATTTGGATGAGCTGAATGCCAGTGCTCCATTAATCCCATTACAGCTCCAACTGGAGTAACATAAATATATCCTGATTCTGCTCCACAGCACCTACATTTATATCCAAACTTTCCAAAACATGCTGGATTTGCACTTCTATCAATAGATTTAGCATCAACTTTAGATCCATCATCTCCTAAAACCCATCCATCATATTCCTCTTCATGAGTATATTCTACGTTTAATGATTTAATTGCAGGATTGTTCCAATTTTTTTTCATTATATTCACCTCTTTTTTAAAATTTTTTAAACATTCTATAAATTCATCTCTAAATTTGTGCTGAAATTTAAGAATAAATAAATATGCTTTATAACAATTTTACCTTATATGGAATATTAAGTAAATAATATATTTCTGTTACTTCTTTAAATAAATCATACTTCTTTATAGCTAATAATAAATAATAATCAATAGTAATACTAATTATAAAAAAATAAATACTGTAATAACCCTACTACAGTATTTATCATTAACTATCATAACTCCATCCAATCAAGTAACTTATTTCTATTAGCAGCTTTAGCTGCCCCCTTAGTTAAAAATTCAACCTTATCTTTAAAACTATATTCACTAGCAAAAACTCCAGCAAATAAATGATGTATCAAAGCAATAGGAGCTAAAATCTTAACTTTCTTAGCATAACTATATTTATCTGACATATCATCAATTTTAGGAAAAATAAATCTAAAATATCTATTAATAGCTCCTAAGGTAGCATTACTATCCTTCTCTTCAAAATTAAATGCAACTTGTGTAGCAAATTGATTTGCCATTTCTTTTTTACCATGAACTCCAGCTTCAAAAATTTCATCCAGTAATGCAGAAACATATTTTTTATTATTTACAACTTTAATATTAATTTCCTTTGGAGCTTCCATATTAAATAATTTATTACATAATAAAAATATAATTTTACTAAATTTTTCAAACCCATACATTCTAGCCTTCATAATAAAACTATTCCAATCAATTTCATCTCCCTTATGTTCAACAAGTAAAACAAGATCACAAAGTTGCCTTACACCAAATCCTGTTGCTGCAAGATGAGCTGCCATATGCATACATAAATGTAATGCTAAATCTTCATATGAAAGAGATAAAACTTCTGCTTCTCCTACATTAACCTTTATGGCTCTCCTCCAAATTAATCTTTCATAATGTTCTAACTCATTACTAAACCCATCTCTCTTAAATAAATTCCAATGTAATTCAATAAATGGATACTTATGATGAACTAATGCTATATGATGTGATGCTTTATGATCTTCTAAATAAACATATCCCATATCTATTAATAACTGCTTAACCTTTTCTACATCCCCTTCATGAACTAATATATCTGCATCATTCATACTTCTTTGATCAGGTTGTGGATAAAATTCTCTAACTACTAATCCTTTTAAAACAATTACAGGAATATTCCTTTCATTAATTTTATTAAGTACAGTTGATAATCCGGAAATATGTCTAGATTGTGTTATTCCTGTAATAGCAGCTTTTTGTTTTAACAAACTTATTTTTTCCTCTCCAATGTTAGAAATAAGTTTACTTTTGCGTAAAGCTAAGTATATTATTCCCTCTACCTTATGTTTATCAGCTAAATCTATTACTTCATCCCATTCTACGTTATCATATACTTTATCTGCCGACTTTCCTCTAATCCCTGCAGATAAAATATCTACAAACTGTTTTTGCGCATTATTCATATAATATTCTCCTAACCCCCTTAAAACAAATAACTACAATATTACTTTTTCTTCATAACTAACTACTGTATATTATACCAAATTATTACTTTTTTGTATATATTGTCATAAGAGTCATTTATCAAGCATTTAAATTTTTATATAAAAAAGCTTCTAAGATTTATCCTATATCTACTACATTGGATATCTTAAAAGTCCCTTTTATAATTAATATATTTTTTCTATTTACTCTTTAAAGTAATCACTGTAATTTCTGGATTATTAAAGATCCTTAATTTAAATGATGATGTCCCTATTCCTCTATTTACTATCATTGTAGAATTCTTAACCTTAAACTTTCCTGCCGCATATTTAGGAAATATTGTTCTCCCCGGCGATAAAAGTCCAATATTAGTAAATGGTATTCTTGCAATACCCCCATGCATATGACCAGCTAAAACTAAATCTGCACCCCATTTACTATATTGCTTAATAAATGTTGGTGTATGTGCTAACAATATATTAAACTCTTCTCCATCAGCTTCTGGCAATGTCTTTTCAACATAATTTTTTTCTAATTGAAACTTATCTACATAAAGTCCTGTTGCTCCATCTAAAGGAAGGTTTATTCCATATAAATTAATATATTTATCTCCCTTATATATTTCTACATAATCATTTTTTATAGTAGTAACTCCTAACTCCTGCATAAATTTATTAAAAGTTTCATACCTTCCTTGACGTAAAACTTCAGCTAAATGTTCATGATTACCATCAATATAATATATAGGATAAACTTCAGATAATGACTTAATTAAAATTTTAACTTCTTCTATATTCTCCATATCCCAACTTACCATATCTCCTGTCATTACAATTATATCTGGATTAATATTTTTTACTTTATCTATTAACCTTTCTGTTGTATCTCTATATCCTTCACTATGAAAGTCTGATAATTGAAGTATTTTAAACCCATTAAAATCTTCTGGTATTTTCTTATTTGATATTGTATATTTTGTTACATCTATTTTCTTACTAAAACACATAAGTATACTTATAAAAATTAAGGTTATACATACTAATACTACAATTTTCCTATTTTTCATTTCGCCTCCCACTAAAAAACTTTATAAACTTATAATCTATAAAAATAAATAACTCTATATATTCTTTTACCCAATGACCAATAAACTTTAAATACTCACTTAAAACCATAAAGACACTATCACTATTTATCTCCATTTAGTAATAAACTTTTTTCTTTAGATGGAGTTACAATACCCCTTCTTTTTCACTCATTAATGTTGCTCTCATTCCCCTAAATAAAAATCTTATTAAATTACTATATTAATTATACATCTTACAATATAAATTTAAACATTTTTTCTATTTTTTTCAATATATCATTGAATTATGTTAAAATAAGTAAATAAATTATTTTTTCTAAGGAGGATTAAATGAAAAAATTAAATAGAAAGAAATTTAATATATTTATAGCTATACTTATACCATTGTTAATAATTTTAACTATTACAACTACATTTTTAATTCAAAATCTAATATCTTATATTAATTATAAAGACAACTCCATAAATACAAGTTCTATTTCACTTGAAGATATAAATTTAAATGAAGTACCTTATATATCAACCTATTATATAGAACCTAAGGTTTCTCCTAAAGAAGATGTAATAATAAATTATTATGTAACAGATTATTATCATAAGGAATACACAGAAGAAGATACTTCAGAAACATTTACTATAACAGTTAAAATAGATGGTCAAAAAGACATAGTTAAAAAAAATGTTAAAGCTGGTGATAATTATATTAATGTAGGAAGCTTCAAAAATCTAGGCGAGCAAAAATTTTCAATAATCGCTACAGATAAATATGGTCGTAGTTCACATGAACTTTTTAATTTCTTTTTAGTAGAAGAAAAAAATAAAGAAGAAAAAGAATATATAATGACAAAAGATGATTTAACTAAATATAATATTAAAAATACTGATACTTATGAAAATAAATATATTGCTACTCTTAATTTAGAGGAACCTACTTCTGAAACAGTTAAAGCTCAACTTGAAAAAATAGCTTCTACTATAACTCCTACTTCTAATACTTATACTTGTATAATTGCAGATACTATTGGTAATGGTGAAGCTGGAAGCTGGTGGGATGAAACTATAGTTAAGTATGCTGATGATTATGATAAAGATGCTGTAATGCAAGAAGCTACTAATACAAGGATTGGACTTCAACAATTACTGCATGATATAAGTACTAAGGGCTACTCATCTATTAAATTATTACCTGGAACTTATAGAATTGATCATGAAGAGAGTATTTTTATTCCTTCAAACTTTACTTTAAATATGAATGGTGCAACTATTAAATTAAACCAATTTACTGGTGACAGTGCTTTAATAATCACTCTTAATAATACTTTTGATTCTCATGTTATTAATGGAGTTATTGAAGGAGATTACTATAGCCATGACTATGCAAATTCTCCTAATAATTCTGAATGGGTAATAGGAATTAGTATTGGTAGTGAAGCTAAATATAGTTCTTTTGAAAACTTAGTTGTAAAAGATATAACTGGATATGGTGGTGGTAATGGTATTGCTAAATCTAGAGATGAATCTTTATATTATACTTACACTAATCCAACTTCAATTGGTGATAGTTTTAAACTAGGTGATATTAATATAAAAACTGGTGAACCAATTGAGTCTACTAATAGAACAACATCTGATTTTATTTCTATTGAAGGCTATGATGGAATTGGCTATTTATCAGTTAGTAGGTATTTAGGATATCAAGGCAATTCCTGTAACACTTGGAATATGATTGCTCATTTTTATGATGGAGAGCAAAAATATATTTCTTCTGCTGATAGCTATTTTTATAGACGAATTGGGGTTCCTGATGGTGCTAAATATATGAAAGTCACAATTTTAGAAGAAAGTTATCCAACCGATTTATCAGTTCAATATTTTATGGTTCCCACTCATTGTTCCTTTAAAAATATTAAGTTTGAAAATAATAGATGTGTTGGGTTGGCCCAATCTGCAATGAAAGATATGTTAGTAGAAAACTGTGAATTTACTAAATGTGGTCAATCCTCCGCTAAATGTGCTTACGATGCTGAAGATGGATGGGATATGATGCAGGATGTAACCTTTAGAAGGCTTAATTTTCATGATAATCCTAATAATGACTTCTTAACTTGTGCTGGTCATAATTTTGTTATTGAAGATATGATAGATGGAAAAGTACATTTCTGGGAACGTACTAACTCTTATGTTGTAAGAAATTGTAATAATTTAAGTAGTGCTTATTTAGGTCACACAAGTAGAAAACGTAGTGGTTATGTTAGATTTTGTAATAACACTATTAATGGTAATATTAATATTGAAGCTGCTCAAGAAAATGATACTTGCTCACTTACAGTTAATGATTGTAATATTTACGGTAGAGCTGAAAACACAATTGATACTGGGTTATATCTAAGATGTAATATTGGTAAATCCAATATTAAAGATAATAATTGGAATATATCCTTGGGTAGTGGAAACTTTAAAGATTGTACTATTAGTAATAAAAGTGGTGAAAATATGGGTGGAATCTATGAAAATTGTACATTTGAAAATATCAGGGGAAATATTCATGGAACTTTTAATATTAGTAATAGTACTATAAATAATTGGGTTACTTATGCTGGTGCCTATGATCCTAGTTATAATTTTACTAATTGTGAACTTAATAATTTTGAAATTATCTTTGGTTATTGGCATCAAGGTGCTAGTACTTTATTTAATAATTGTAATATTAATAATGAAGATTTTTTATTAAAGTTACCTCATTATAGTATGAAAAAGCCTGTAAATATAATTAATTCTTCTTTTACTTCTAATGGTAAAGATGGCATGATTGTATTTTATGATGATAGAACTGGTGGATCAGCTGGTGAATTAGTTGAACAAGATATACTCACTATTGAAAATAATAAAATAAGCCTTAATAATTCTCAATATGTTGTTAGTGGGATTGATAAGGATACTGTTAATAATATTAATATATCTTTTAGGAATAATGAATTGCTTTCTGAAAAGTTACAACTTTATGATAAGGAAAGTAAAGAGTGTGAAAATATAAAAATCATTGAAAAATAATAAAAATATCACTAATACTAATAGAGTAAATTTATATGTATTAGTGATATTTTTATTTTCTAAGTTGATACTTGATTTCCTTTTATAAAATTAATACTTATTTTATTTAAATTTCTTATAATTGGATTATATATTAAATTAACTATATAAGATGAAGCTAAGCATAAAACTACTAACCAAGGAAATATTAAAAAACTATACTTTGCTCCATATACTAACTCCTTAAAGTAAATCATATAAAAGAACATATGAATAAGCCACATATTTGTTGAATATCCCCCTAAATAACTTAATAAATTATTTAACCACTTAGGTTTATCCATTAAATTAAATACACATATAAATACTACTCCTGTAAATACTGCAACAAATAAGGTTTGAAGTATTCCATGAGCTATTATCATTAATACTATTATTAAGATTCCTAAAGCATTTTTATATTTAATCTTACTACTCATAGAATTTAATTTACTATATATTTTTTTATGTGAAAATACTACTCCTATAATAAATGGTAATTGTGATGTTCCAAATAAAGCTATCTGTCTTATAAACCAAATTAATACTTCATTATCAAACACTATTACGCCCTTAATTCTTTGGATATATGCAACTACATAAAATATAAATGATATAGCTATAATTGCTATATTATTATACTTAATCACTATTTTATTTATAATTGATGATAGTAAAGCTAAAATTATATATGTTGTGAAAAACCACCATGCACCATTGTATGCTGGATCTAATACAGTAAATGTTAATATAAATTTCTTTAAAGTACCCGGATAACTTTCACCTTGTCCCATTATAGGCCCTAAAATAACTACAAATATTAAAAGTATTATCCAAAAGTTTATATATAACTTAAAAATTCTCATTAAATTATTCTTAAAATAATTTTCTTTATTATTTTTATAACTTATAAATAGCCCATATCCACTACAAAAACAATATATAGCTACACAACAATCTCCAAATAATGCTAAATAATATACTAAGGGAGTATCTCCTATAAATATTAATGGAATATATAAATCTTCATATGATTTTGTACAAAATAAATGTAAAAGCAACATAAATAATATTGCTACACCCTTAGTCATTTTTATCTGATTTTTAGTTAAATTCATATCTCTTCCCCCATTTAACACTTTGTTTCTTAATTAAATTTTACCTTAATTAACTTTTTGTCACTAAGATTTATTACTCCTCATATTATATAATAAAATATTTACTATATAATAACAAAAGAAAGGAGTATATAAATGAGCACTCTATACGAAGTATCAAGCTTAATTGCTCTTGTTATGAATAAACCTAATATGTTTTCTCAAGTTCTAGGAATCCTTAATAAAGGTGATCAAATTGATGTAATAAGTATTTCTAAATCTTGGGCATACTTTAAATATAATAATATTAATGCTTATGTTAAAAAAGGTAATTTAAAAATATTAAATACCGAACCAATTGAATCAAAAGGTTCTGTTACGCTAAAATATACAGATATTACTACTAATAATGAAATATATCCTTCAGAAACAATAAATAATCTTAATCTTGGAAAGTATAGCTACGAAGCAAGAGTCATATATAACTATAAACTTCAAAGCAACTCTACCCAATCAGTTAATTTAACGGAAGAAGATCCGGATCAAGTTATTATTTTCTATTACAATAAAATATTAGGAAGCATTACAATAAAGTATATTGATAAAAATGTAAACACTGATATTTATGAACCTAAAGTTATTGAAAATCTTTCTTTAGGCACTTACACCTATGGAGCAATTAATATTTCTGGATATGTACTAAGTGATAATGAAATAAAAACTGTTACTATAACAGAAACATCTCCAAATGCAACAATCACTTTTAAATATGCAGAAATATTAGGAACTGTAACTATTAGATATATAGATAACTATTCTTCTAGTAAATTATCAGAAGCTGATACCTTTACTGATTTAAAGTTAGGAACCTATAGCTACAATTATAAGAATATCCCTGGATACTCATTAGCAAATGATTCTACTCAAACAGTAGAATTAACTGATGATAATCATGATGTAGAAATTGAATTTAAATATAATGAATTACTGGGTAGTATTACCATTAAATATATTGATTCATCATCTCTAAATGAAATTGAAACTGCAACTGTAATTTCTAATTTATCTTTAGGAACATATTCCTATAGTGCCAAATCATTTGAAGGATATGAGATTATTGGAGACTCCAGTCAAAGTGTTACTTTAAATGATAGTAATCTTAATGCTATAATTTATTTTAATTATTCTAGAATATCAGGTAGCATTACTATTGAATATTTAGACTCATCTACTTTATCTGAAATTTCTTCTTCAACTATAATAAATAATATAGCATTAGGTAGTTATATTTATGATGCTATATATATTGATAATTATGAAATTGATGGTGATTCTAGTATTTCTATTGTCTTAACAGTTTCGAATCCTAATCAAACTATATCTTTTAAATATAATAAAATTGAAATTCCTGATGATTTAAATTGGAATGAGGTACCTTATATTTCAACTTATTATATTAAACCTATAGTTAAACCTGGTGAAGAAATATTTATTGATTATTATATTACTGATTACTATCAAAAAGAATATATTGAAGAAGATTATAGTGAAACCTTTACTGTTACTGTTAGAGTTGAAGGTCAGAATGATAAATTGTATCACTACTTGAAAGCAGGAGATCATAAAGTAAGCTTAGGTAGCTTTAATAATGAAGGAGAACAAAAATTTTCTATTCTTTGCACCGATAAGTATGGTAGAAATTCTCACGAATTATTTAATTTCTTCTTAGTTCAAAGTGATATTCAAATTAAAGAATATATTATGACTGAAGAGGATTTAAGGACTTATAATATTAAAAATACTGATAATTATGAAGTAAAAAAAATTGTTAACTTGTCTTCATTAGCAAATAAAAATAGTACTACTGTTAAAGCTGCATTACTTGAGACTGCTACAAATATTATTCCTGAATCTAAGACTTATGTTTGTGTTATTGCTGACACAGATGGTGATGGCGCACATAATAATTGGTGGGAAGAAAATCAAGTTGTCTATGCTAATGATTATAACAAAGATGAAGTATTGCGTGAAGCTACAAATACAAGAATAGGATTACAACAAATTTTAGATGATAAAAAATCTCAAGGATACAATAAAATTAAATTATTAAATGGAATTTATAGAATTGATCATCAAAAGCAAATTTATATTCCAACTAAATTTACACTAGATTTAAATGGGGCAACAATAAAACAAAATCAATTCACTGGAAACAGTTCCTTAATGTTTGAAATTAATAATGCTTTTGATTCACATCTAATTAATGGAACCATAGACGGAGATTACTTTAGCCATGATTATATAAATTCACCTAACTCATCCGAATGGGCATCAAAAGCATTTATGCTTGGTGGGGAATGTAAATATTGTTCATGCGAAAATTTAATTATTAATAATATCACAGGATATGGTTCAACTACGGGTATATCAAATTCAAGAGACAATAGCTTAGGTTATACTACCGTTTGCCCTATAACTGTTGGAGATACTTTTTCCTTAGGAGATATAGATAGAAAAACTGGATTGGATATAGCTTCTACAATTAGAACAACTTCTAGTTTTATTAATATTGGAATTCACTATAAGATTGGTTATCTATCAATAAGTAGATATTTAGGTTATCAAGGTAGAGCCTTTAATTCATGGAATTTGATATGTCATTTTTATGATGAAAATAAAGCTTTTATTAAATCAGTAGATGCATATCAATATAGAAGAATAAGAGTTCCTAATAATTCACGCTATATTCGTATTACAACAACGACCAAAGAAAAACCAATTGATTTATATATCCATCACTTTAGGATTCCAACTCATTGCACAATTAAAAATATAAAATATACAAATTGCAGAAGTGTTGCATTAGCACCAGCAGCAATGAATAATATTCTAGTTGAAAACTGTGAGTTTATAAATTCAGGTCAATCACTTACTAATTGTGCATTTGATGCAGAAGATGGATGGGATATGATGCAAGATTGTACTTTCAGAAGATTAAACTTTCATGATAATCCTAAAAATGAATGGCTAGCTGCTGCTGGTCATAATTTTATAATTGAAAATATGATTCAAGGTAAAGTTTATTTCTATCCTCGTTGTAATTCATATGTGCTTAAAAATTGTAACTCTATAATAATTTCTAGACTTGGTAGAGGTGATAGGGTTGTAACTGGTTATACCCGCATAACTAATAATCATATTTATTATTCAGGCAATTTAGAGGCTAATTACGCTGAATGGCCTTCAATATTAAAAGATTGTACAATTAATGGAACTGCTGAAGCATTAGGAAACTATAAAAAAGGATGTATTTGGTTAAGGTGTGATATAGGTGAAAGTACTAATAAAAGCAGCTTATATACTACAGGAATACTTCCTGGAATATTTATAGATTGCTACATCCATGATAAATATGGATATAACTTAAATGATAGTTTCGGATATTATAAAAACTGTATAATAAGAAATATAAAAGGCGGTTTTTCTAACAATTTAAATATAACTGATAGTCAAATATCAGATATCACTCTTAATTTAATAAGGGCTGATATAATATCATTATCTTTAGTAAATTGTAAGATTACTAATTTCACATTTGACGCCACTGCTGATTACATTAAAAATTTAGGTATAAATGTTTTTATTGATAATTGTATTATAAATAATTCTAATCCAATACTAATGTTATTATACTATCTAACAAATAAACCAATATTATTAAGTAATAATATAATAAATTCCGCTTCCCAAAATGGCTTAATTACCCTTAGTGGCTATGATAACAATGATAATACTAAAAATGGTCCAATTGAGAATAGATCTATAAAGTTATTGTCTAATACTATTAATCTTACTAAATCTAATTATATTATTAATGGATTATCTATTAATTCAAATACTAAGTCTAATACTTTAAAAATATTTTCTGAAAATAACATTTTAAATCCTGATTCCTTACTATTATTTAATATGAATGTTGAAAACTCTCTAACTATTATTTCTTCATAGAATAAATAATTAATTAAGTATATGAAAGGGTCTCTCTAACATATACCTAATTATACATATAAATAACTATACTATTGATAATAATTAATTAATTTTAAAAACTTATAAAAAATTCTTTTTACCATTTCTTGCCTATAATACTTTTTCGTAAGTTATTTATTCCTAAATACTTCTATAAAATTTATGAAATATAATTAAGATTTACTTTTATAATCTTATAAAACTATAAGGCTTCATCTGCTCTTTTTATATTACCAAATATATTATTTTTCTTAATATATCCATTTAAAATATTTTTTATATATCTTAATTCAGTACTTCTATAAAATATTAAAATTAAAATTATATTAGGAACTACTACACAAATAATCCCCTTAATAATTAATCCAATAAATCCATTAATAAAAATCATATTACACAATGCTGTTGTTATAATTCCTGCTCCAATAGTTATTCCTAAATATAAAAAATACTTTTTAAAATACTCACTTACTGACTTATTAAATATTTTATTATATACTAATTTTGCTTGAACCCATAAAGGTAAAACAATTGTGCTTATTGTAGTTCCCATAAGTATTCCTGATAACCCAAAATACTTTACTAAAATTATAGAACTACCTAAATTTATTATAGATTCTATAATAGGTACATATTTATCATTAGTGAATATTCCCGCTTTACTCTTAAAGGTTATTATTGAGTTTCTCATTCCAGATAAATAAAAATTTATTAATATAATAATAAAAGTTAATTTATCTAATAACAAATCATTTCCTAACCACCAATTTATAAAAGGCTCTAATAGATTATACAAAAATATTACACATACACCATAAATCCAAAAGTTAATAAGATATGTTACATTAAATATCTCATAATTTTTTTCTTTATTTTCTGTTGCTATAAGATTCCCTACACTTGCTCCAATCCCTCCAACAATAGGATTTAGTAATGATGATAATTGACCTATTATCATTGTATAATTAGAATATAGACCTACAGCTTTTACACTTATAAAAGTTGATATTAGTATATTATCTGTTCCTAAAACACAGTAAGAACCTATATTATGCAAAAATAATGCTTTTACATTAGTTATTAAATTACTCTTTATTTCCTTATCTATGGTGTATTTTTTCTTAGTTTTTATATATGGATATCTTTCATTTACAACTTTACCATTCCATAAATTTTGTATTACAAATATAGCTATCTCTATTAACAAGAATAGTATATAATTATTAGTTACAACTAATACAATAATTTTACTTACTGTTGTTAATATATTAAATATCAAATTATATTTTGCTAAAACATATCCCTTTTGATCAGCATTTATTAATGACCACTTATGTGCATTTAAATATGAAATTATGTTTTTACTAACAAATATAAAATAAATTATATTTATAGATGTAACAGTTGATCCATCCTTCATTAATATACCTAGAAATGGATATAATGTTAAACTTAATCCAAATATAATTATGGCCAATATTCCATATAATTTTTTATATAACTGAACTAATGCTATGATTCTAGGCTCATCATTTTCAGCTAACGGCTTGTACAAATTATACACTATACTTGTACCTATTCCACCCTCAACTAGACTTAACATTGAAAGGACATTACTTAAAAGTCCATTTATCCCTAAATACTCAGTTCCTAAGTTATCTATAAAAACTTTCCTTGAAACAAACCCTAAAAGTGTTATTACTATTTGTGTTAATATACTGATACATATATTTTTTATCGAATTTTTCGTTCTCATAATATTCTACACTCTACCTTTTCCTAATAACTTTAATAACCTAAATCTAATCCTATATAAAAAGAAAATAATACATGGATTAACTATTAATATATTAAAGATTAATGAATCCTTTTTATTAACTAAAGTTTTGTTCTCTAGTATATATTGGTTTTCCCTTATTACCTTCCTTAATTCTATCAAAATATCTTTATTTTTTATTTTTGTATTAGCCATATCTATTACTATACTTATACTAGACTTTATAAAATCTCTAGTTATATTTTCAGTATATTTATTATATTTATTTTTTAATAAATTAAATATCTCACATTGAACCCTTAATATATCTAGTCTTTTTTCATTAATTTTAGTTACTGTACTTCCTTCATTTATAAAATAATTATATTTAGGTAAATTACTCTTAACTAATCTTTTACTATCACTAAGAATATTAAAATTAAATAAAGCATCCTCAGCATATGCTATATTTTCATTAAACTTATTTTTTTCTAACAATCTCTTGGAATATAACTTATTCCAAACTGCATGCAAAAACAAACCATTTTTAGAGTATTCACTTATAATTTCATCATTATTGTATACTTTTATCTCCTCATTAATATTTATATCACTTTTTAAAATACCACCTTTATACATTTTAGCATTACAACAGACTACATCTGCTTCATACTTGTTAATTAAGCTATATAGATATTCTACTGTATCATATTCCATTGTATCATCAGAATCCATAAACATTATAAACTCTCCATTTGCAAGAGTTATTCCTAAATTTCTACTTGCTGAAACTCCCTCATTACTTTTATGAATAACCTTTACTCTGCTATCAATTTGTTTATATTTATCACATATAATTGAACTTTTATCTGTAGAACCATCATCTATTAATAATAGTTCAAATTCCTTAAAAGTTTGATTTAATATAGACTTTACTCCTCTTTCTAAATATAGCTCTGAATTGTAAATTGGAACAATTATACTTATCTTTACAAAGTTATTCATTATTATTTCTCCTTCTAAGCAATAATTCTCATTGTAAATATATATCTTAGAACATTAATTTTATTTTTAATAAACTTGCTAACTCTCTATCTATTACATTAATTTATATAGTTTTCTAATTTCATTTGTGCTATCTATAACTTCTGTATTCAAATTATTTTTAATTCTATTAAATAAATCTTTCTCATCTAATAATCTTTTTATAGCGTTATATATTCCGTCTTCACTAATATTACAAACTAACCCTGTTATTTCATTTTTTATTTGCTCATTAGCCCCTGTAAAATTAGTAGTAACTATAGGATTATCAAAGCATCTTGCTTCACCTAAGGTAATACAATATCCTTCATGTCTTGATGGTTGTACATATATATCACATTGTTTCATAAAGGGATATGGATTTAACTTCGGACCTAATAGAATATAGTCATTTTCTATATTTAAATTCTTAATTATTTGTTTATAATTATCTTTTTCATGACCATCACCTATACAATACCATTTAATGTTATAGCCATCATTCTTTAATCTAGCTAAAGCATTAATAGTTAAATCTTGTCCCTTCTCCCTACTTAATCTTCCTACAGTAAGTATTCTTACTCCATTAAATGAATCATTGAACCCTTTTTCATTTTTACTCATATTTTCAATTAAATTACATGACATTATATTAAAAAATACTTCAACTTTATTATTTAAATCAGGTATTAAGTTTATTAACTTTTCTCGTCCTTCTTCTGAAACTACAAAAATCTTATCAAATTTCTTATAATTTTTTTCAGCAAACTTTTTATTAAATCCTATTTTAGTTACGTCAAAGTGTATCCACTGTGCCTTTCTTTTTGCTTTAACTTTATTTAAAATAAAATAAGTTATAAAGTCCATTGGACCAGCATAAGCAACGGCTAAATCATATTCATCTTCCATTAATTTAACATTTCTTAACAAATATCTATAATAATATGATAAATCATTACTAAACTTAGAAATACTATAATTTATTAATATACCAAATCCCTTTATATAACTCTTATCTTTTATTAATTTTTTTGCTAATAATTGAGGTGGTTCTTTTATAAATGGTTCCATATATTTATATTCATTAATATATAGAACTTTTATGAATGAAGGTATTTGCTTTAAAAATCCTCCATATTTCTCTAGCATAACAAGTGTTATTTCATACTTATTATTATCAATTTGGTTTACCATATTTAGTAATGCCTTTTCCGTTCCTCCAATATTCATATTAATGCACATAAATAATATTTTTTTCATCTTTCTACTCATTATATTATCAGTTATATACTCCCTAATTTTTATTAAATTTAAAATAAAATCTATATCCCAAATTATTACCTTTTATTTTATATCTGTAATTATATTTTTCTTAATTAATATCATTTATAAATTAATTTAAATATCGTTATGCATAACTTTATAATACTATACGTAACAATAGCTATATTTACTTTATCAAAAAATATAATTTACATTTAATAAACTAAATTATATCCTTTTTATTATTTGTTTATAATAATTAGTATCAATAATTTCTTCAGCCATATCTCCACTAGCTACCTCTCCAACAAACTTATATTTTATATTGGTTTTATCAATAGCATTAGAAAGAAACCATTCATACTCTATATCTACATGCCCAATATCTAAAGCCCTATAACCAATCTTACATAAGTCATAGGCTAAAACTGTTGCTGTTGGGCCTAAAGCTATTAATATTAATTTATTTTTATTTATTTTTATAGACTCATTTAAAATTTCATCATATTTATCATAAGAATCATTTTTAGGACAAATTATTCTTTGTATTGATTTACAATTATCAAATAAATCATTATTAACCCCTAATCTACTCTCTTCTCCCTCAATAATAACAATCTCTTTATTATCCCATAACTTAAAAATCTTCTTTAAAATCAACTTAGACTTTTCCTTATCCTTATAATCCATATAAAATCTTGTTATAAATGCATCATAATATATCTTTTTAAAGTCTAATAGTTTATATATCTTATACCTATTTAAACTTAAATAATTATCCCAAAAATATTTAGCTCTATCATTTAACCAATTTGTTTCAACTATTTGATATGGAATACATACAATATGATTATTAATATCACTAATTAATATTTCCCTTAACCTTTTAGCTAACCTTTCATCATATTTTTGAAATAATAAATTTTCACCTTTAATTAATTTAAACTCTCCGTCTCCATACCTACTAATAGAAAATTCATTTGTCAAAATTTTATCTAATGTATATAAGCTATCTTTTATATTGGGTTTCTTAATTATTTTGTCTATTAAATAATTGAATACAACAATATGCTTTCTTATATTTTTTATCCTATTAAACCACTTTCCCATATATCTCCCAAAAATTTCCATAATTAGTTTTACTCAAATAATTTATTTATCTTATTGATTTCTTTTATTGAATTATAACTATCTAATAAATTAAGATTTCCATATATTTTTTTATAAAAATTACTATCAGTAATATACCTTTCAATTCCTTTGCTTATACCTTCACTACTAATATCTACAATTAATCCATCTATGTTATTATTTATTAATTCCTTAGCTGTATTAAAATTAGTGCAAACTATTGGTCTTTTTAATATTTTTGCTTCAATTGTAGTCAATCCAAATCCCTCTTTTCTAGAAGGTTGTACATATATGTCACAACTCCTCATGTATGGATATGGATTGTCTTTTTTACCTAAAAGTATAAATTCATTTGTTAATTCATTTTTTATAATTAATTTTTTAATTTTATCTTTATCAGGTCCATCACCAACTATATACCATTTAAACTTATATCCATTTTGTTTTAATCTCTTTGCTGCCTTTATAGCTAAATCATATCCTTTATAATGTATAACCAATCTACCTACTGTTAAAATATTTATATGTTCACTGTCATTTTTAAGACCTTCTCTTTCTTTTGACATTTTCTCTATTAAACTTGGATCAACAATATCTAATATAACTTCTAACTTCTCTTTATACTCTAGTTTTAAATTACTAATTGATTCCCTAATTGTATTTGAAACTACAATAATTTTATCTATTTTTTTATAATATTCATAATCAAAATTTTTATCATATATAGTATTAACATAATCACAATTTATCCATGATATCTTTTTCTTAGAGCTAACTTTGTCAACAATAAAGTATGTAGGAAAGCCTTGAGAATACGCAATTGCAATATCATACTTCTTATTAATTTTCTCAAGTAATTTTTTTTGTGTTTTATATAAAACTTGCTCACTATTTATAGATGACTTTTTCTTACTATTTATTCTTAAATTCACTGAACACTTATACCTACAAAGTTTATATTTAATCTTTTCTATTTTTTCACCTGTATTATATTCGCCACTTAAATATTGGTAATATTTTGGAGTTTCTAGTATATTAACTTCTTTAGGAATATATCTATCAAATGGTTCACCTTTTTTAAATATTATTAAATCAACTTCATATTTTGAATAATCTAGCAAACTTAATAAAGAAATTAGGCTCTTCTCTGATCCTCCTATTGCTAATGAGTTTATTACAAAAAGAATTTTTTTCATATTTACTTCTCCTACTAATTTATTATTTCCTTATAAACTCTTTTACAATTATTACAATCATATAATTCAAAGAAAGTATTTACTCTATCTAAATATTCATTTTCTTTATTGGCAATACTTTTTCTTATCTCTTTTAATAAATCAATATAATTATAGGCTACTTTTCCAAAGCTATCTCTTTCATAATGAAAATATCCTTTTTTATAATGATATTTATCATACCTTTCTTTATCAAATTGATAATATATTAATGGCTTTTTCATATAAGCAAAATCGAAAGCAATACTTGAATAATCTGTTATTAATAATTGTGATTCCTTCAACAATGTTTGTACATCATAATCATTTTTATTTGCTATAATTATATTTTCACAATTTGTACTAAATAATTTTAAATACCTCTGCATTTCATTATGTGGATAAAAAATTGCAGTAATATTATTAACATTTAATATTTTATTTAATTCTTTACTATTTACTAATTCATTGTATTTTAAAAAGTACTCTGACTTTTTAAACTCCTCTTTATTCATTTCATTATTTCCATCCATACCAAACCATTGTCTCCACGTCGGCATAATTAGAATTTGATTCTTTATTTTTATATTATGTAAATTGTCAAATCTACAAAAACCTAAATACTTAACATTATCTTTTGGATACCCAAAGTTTTTCTTAACAAAATCATATTCTGGCTTCGCTCCACATATAAAAGTAGTTAAACTACTTTTATCAAACATTAAAGAAGGTATTAACTCCTTTGTTATACCATGTTGTATAAAAACCCTATTTTTCTTAATTATATTTTTTTCTTCAGCTTTCCATATAACAGGAGTATCTGGTGTGCAACTTCCAACATGGGCACATACTAACTTATTAGCTAATACATAATATAAATAATGCTTAAATGACTTATAGTAAATTATATTTCCTAACCCTTTTATTTTACTTAATTGCTTTGAATCCTTTGTAATACAATAATAAAATTTATCATTAGAATGATTTTCTCTTACATATTTAAATAGATGATATCCATTATCTTGACATTGATTTTTTCTTTCTCCTATTAAGTATATTTTCTGCCTATTCAAAAGCTTATATATTGGTGAAATAATTATTGCTCCCACCAATTTACTTCCATCCAAAATATGATTAAATAAATTCCACATAATCCTCTCCACTTATTTACATAATTGTCCTTACTTTTATTGATAACCTATATAATCCCATTAAATTTAACATCATATATAAATTCATAAATACTTTTCCCTTTGAACTATATCCTAATTTACTTATATATTTTTTTATATTTTTATCAAATATAAAACTTTTTTCTGCCATTCTAAAATATTTATTTTTTCCTGATTCACTTTGTTCAAGTACCATATTGTTAAATAAATCTTCATTTCCATATGTTTTTATAAGATTGTAATTCCATTGTTGGAAAAATATCAAAAATATTGGTGCTGTTTCTATCCCAATACTCTCTTTACCTATCTTTTTAGAGTATAAATAAATATTTTGAATAAGATTTGCAGTTCTATTCATTGCTCCTATCTTATATTCCCTTGCAGTAGAACCTTCCCTTGCTAATTGATTATGATACGTCGTATTTATTGCTACAATTTTATCTACATAAAATAATACTTCATAATTAAAGAGCGCATCTTCACTCCCAACTTCTTTTACTTCTTTAAAAGATATTTTATTTTCCTTTATTATTTCACTTCTATATATTTTGTTATATATAACTACAGTATGTTTATAAAGTAAATACTCTATAATATAGTCAGCTATATTATTTTTTACATTTTCTATAATTTTTTTTTTAATATTTACTACTGTTTTTATATTATTATTCTCATCTAAAACTTTTCTATTACATATAGCTATACTTGCCCTGCTATTCATAGCAGCATTATATAACTTCTCATACATATCTAAATCTATCCAATCATCAGAATCAACAAATCCAATATATTCTCCTGAGGCTAACTCTATTCCAATATTTCTAGCAGATCCTTGTCCTCCATTTTTTTTATGTATAACCTTAATCCTACTATCATTTTTAGCATAATTATCTGCTATAACCCCACTACTATCTGTAGATCCATCATTAATTAATATTATTTCTATATTACTTAATGTTTGATTTATAATAGATTCGATGCATTTAGATAAATATTTTTCAACATTATATATAGGTACTATAACACTCACCAATGGCTTCATCTATTTAACCTCCTCATATTCTTTAGCCTAATTTTTAAGTTAAATAAGTTAATTATAATGATTAATTTTAAAGCAATAATATTTTTATATTTTGAATTAACTGATTTACATATTAAATTTCCTATTTTATCTTTATTATCAATTTTCCTAATATTGCCTTGGGTACTATTTAATATACCTACTATATTATTAATAGTATTTTTTATCCCTAATTTTCTTATTCCATTAACTTCATTATTTATACATGTCCACACAATTGTAATTTCTTTATTATTTAATAATTCAATATCTTCATTAGAATTTAATTTGTTATTATTAAAAACCTTAATTACTTCTTTTTGCAAATAAGAAAAATTATCATATAATTTATTTTGATATTTTATAGTTGAACTATTTTCATTAGTTCTATCATAAAAATATAATGATTTATTTACATATTTAAACTGTTCAGTATATTGAGCCACATTTAAAAAAAATAATTGATCTTCTCCTACCTTTAAGCTCTCATCAAACATTATATTGTTTTCTTTTATAACTCTATTACTAACAAGTTTAGAACATACTAATCCAGCTTTTCCACTTGCTATAGCCCTTAATATATCAATCTTATTTAATTCTATATTTTCATCAGTAAATAAAATTCTTTTTTCTATCCTATTACCCCAAATCTCCTTATTATTACATAAAATCATACTATTTTCACTATTTACTTTATCTAACATAACTTTAACTATATCTTTAGACACATAATCATCAGAATCTACAAATAGTAAGAAGTCTCCATTTGATTTTTCTATTCCCAAATTTCTAGTAGCAGATACACCTTCATTTCTCTTTTGATATATATTAATTCTATTATCATTATACTTTTTTATAATCTCTACACTATTATCACTAGAACCATCATCAACAACTATTATCTCTATATTTTCATAGCTTTGCTCTAATAAAGAGTCTATACATCTAACAATATATTTTTCACTATTATACATAGGAACGATTATACTCACCAAATATTTCATAATAAGAATCCTCTTAATTAAAATAATTCATATAAAGCTTTTAATTGACTACTATTACTATAATTAGTATTCTTGCAATTTATAGCTAAGTTTTCTCTTAGTTTTTTATTTCTATATAACATCTCTACGCCATCAGCAATTCCTTTAACTGATAACTCACATATATAACCATCAATATTTTCTCTCACTTGACTTTTTGCAGTTGTATAATTTGTTACTATAACCGGCTTTCCAAGTATTTGTGCTTCACTTACAGTAACGGCCTTTCCCTCATATCTAGAAGGTTGTACATACATATCACATACTTTCATATATGGATAAGGATTTATCTTCTTTCCTAATAATATAAAACTATCTTCTAATTTATTTTCAATTATTAACTTTCTTATCATATCTTCATCTTCACCATAGCCAACAACATACCATTTAATATTAGTTAAGCCTCTATTATGTAGTATCTTTAATGCTTTAACAGCATTATCTATTCCCTTTGCATATGAAAGTCTAGCTACTGAAACTAACTTAAAACTATTATCATTTCTAATACCTTCTTCAATATTTTCTTCTACCATGCTTATTATAAAATCTGGAGAAGTTATATTTTCCATGACCTTAATCTTATCTTTTAGGCTTGGATACTTTTTTAGAAAAGCATTCTTACACCCTTCTGATACAGCCATAATATAATCAAATTTACTCCACATTTTTAAATCTATAGCTATATCAGTTTCTATAGTAGAGTAATCAGTATGAATCCATGCAATTTTTCTCTTAGCCTGTACTTTTTCTGCAACAAAATAATGGGGCCAAAGATAACTTATTGCTACATCATATTCCTTATCTAATTTAGGCAAAAAAGGTAATGAATATTTCCACATAAGTTGCATTTGATATATTCCACATTCACTAAAATCTTTTATCTTAGTGTTTATCATAGCTAAAAACTTTGATAATATTCTTATTAAACTTAATATTAAATTACCTTGCTTTATAGTTTCCCCTATTGATTTCCTAAAAGTTGAATATTGCTTTATTTCATTTAATAAATTAATTTTATTATTTAACATTGGCATAAAGTCACCAGTATGACTATATAACATTAAATCTACTTCATTATTGCTATAATCAAAGTTATTTAGCATACTTATTAAACTTCTTTCAACGCCTCCAATTTCCATATCAAAAGATGATATTAATACTTTTCTCATTACATACTCCTAATTGATTTTTATTTTATAAACCTCCAATAATTTTTTAATTATTTGATTTAATTCTAACCCATTTTCTACAAATGCCTTTTCTATCTCTTTCTTATTTCTACTCTTTTTATTTATAAGTCTTAATACTTCATCTGACCATTTATCAATATCTTCATTCAAGTTTAATTGTTTTAATAAGCCTATTCCTAAATCCGCTTCAGGCTGTATAGCTTCTGACACTAGACATGGTAATCCAGCAGCTTGTGCTTCTAACATTACAAGTCCTAATCCTTCATATATAGAAGGAAATATAAATAAATCACAATTATTTAATATTACATCTATATCTTTTCTCAAACCCAACAGTTTTACATTATTACTTATTCCTAAATCATCTATTTTTTTTTGTATATCTAACTTTAAAGGGCCATCTCCAACTAATACAGCTTTAAAATAATTATTTTTCTTAATTATTTCATTTAAAACATTTATTAAAAACTTGTGATTTTTAGCTTCTACAAATCTTCCAATATGTCCTACAATAATATCATTTTTACAAAATCCTAATTCTTCTCTTATACTACTAACATCATTACAACTTATAATTTTTTTATAATCTATATAGTTAGGTAATACTTTGTACTTTTTATTTTTTATTATATTATTTCCAAATAAATATTTACCTGCACTATTACTACATGCTAAAAAATCTGTTGAAAAGACTTTTATTAAACACCTCATAATATAAAAATATGTTTTTTTTATTCTAGTAGCTCCAAAATCTAGATTAGTATGAGCATGTGAAATTCTTATTTTAGCTCCTGCTAATCTTGCCGCTATCATAGCTGTTCCACAATTAAATAATGTATGAGCATGAACAATATCATACTTTTCATTCTTTATTAAGTTATATAAATTTTTTATTGACTGTATCTGTCCCACCCTATTAGGTGAATCTAGTTTTATTATAGTTCCACCTAATTTTCTTATTTCATTATCATAATAAGCTTCATTTTCATAATAAGATATAAAATCAAACTGAACTTTACTATGAACTTCTTTATACAAATTCATAAGCATAGTTTCAGTTCCTCCAATATCCATTCCTCCAACAATATGCAATATCTTTTTCATATTACTCCTTTATTAAACCTAATTTATTTATACAAAAAATCATTTATATTAAAATTTGTTTCATATGGTACTCCATTCAAATTTGAAGGGCATTCTATAAAGAAGAATAATGTATAACAAACTATAAGGCCATAATATAAAATTCTCCTTTCTTTTCCTTTAAAACAATTTTTAATTGTATATCCCATTAAAATAAATGTATATGGTTGTAAATATAATGTAAATCTCGCAAATACCCATTGAATTAGTGCAAAAACCATTACTAAAAACGATAAAAGATTTATATTAACAAATATATTTATTTTATTCCATTCTCTGTTCATATTCTCTTTTTTTAAATAAGATAAAAATACTGGTACAAAAAATACCGCTACTCTTATAATATTTGTTCCACCTTCTGTAGAACTTTGATAAGCTTCCATCTTATTTCCTGCAATACTAACTGCTAAATTCATTAATGGATCATATAAAAACATTGCTATTAATGTACATATAATTAATACCCCTGACTGCTTTGACCATGGCTTAACGTTAATAATAAAATACATGGGAATCATAATAAATGCAGAACTATGTATAGTAATTGTTAAAGCTACTATTATCATATATATTATAGTTTTTCTTTTTATTAAAAATGGAGTTGCTGCAAATAATATTGATGCTGCTAAACATTGCCTAATTCCATTCATAGTAACTAAATAATATCCAGATGCAACATATAGAAAAGTAGCTATCTCAAAATAATAATATTTACTATACTTCCATAATGTAAATATAATACATAAATTAACCGCAATAGATATTATCATTATCATAAATTGAGGGTCTTCTGAAATAGATTTTAATATTCTTAAAATTAAAATAAATCCTGCTTCATATTCACCTCCGGATTTATAATTAGGTCCAATTAAATTATAAGTATGAACATACATTGACGTATCTCCAATATTAGTCCTCAATCCAGATATAATTGTTAATATTAAAGCTACTATTATAGTAAACATTATCGAAGCTCTTCCAGTTCTTTTATTAGACGTAATTCTAGCAAGAAGTGAAAATATATAAACCAATAATAACGTTACATAAAAAATTGTCATTTATACCACATACCTTATGCTTAAATTTTTGCCTCTTCATTAGCTATTTTATTTTTTTATGTGATAACACTTTAGTAAACAAATTGGAATAAATGGTGTTATTAAAGGTTTAATTAAATAAATATAATATTCTAATGGTATTTCTAGTTTTCTAAATCCTCTAAAACTTATAAGAAATACATTAAAATAATTTTTAAAAGTTCTTCTTTTATAAGCAGCTTCATCATCCCTAACCTTATATAATGCTTCTTTTAAGTTATATCCCTTAAAACCTTTCTCCAAAAACCTAAACCATAAATCAACATCTTCACAACGATTTGTATACTTTGTTACCCTATATCCTCCTAGTTCTTCATATACTTTTTTTCTTGCTAAAATAGTAGCATGACAAAACGCTGTTCCCTTTACCATAGTAAACTTATTGGGAACTGGTACATTTACTCCTCTAATTCCCTTATCTCCATTTTTATCAAATGATATCATTTGACTTCCAACTAAATCATATTCTTGATTTTTTTCTAAAAAATCTAATTGAACTTCTAACCTATTACTCAAAGATAAATCATCACCATCTTGCCTTGCTATATATTCTCCAGTAGCAAATTGGAGACATTTATTTAATGTTGGAGCTAATGATATATTGAATTCATTTTTAATTACTTTAATTTTGTCTGGATAAATACACTCATACTTTTGAGCTATTTTTAATGTATTATCACTTGAATTATCATCACACATAATTAATTCCCAATTTTCATAAGTTTGATTAATTATAGATTCTATACTTTCACTTATAGTTTTTTCACAATTATAAATTCCCATTATTATAGATATCTTAGGCCTCATAATTTCCCCCTATTATTAATAAAACTATCAATATATGACTATCTATTACTTACATATGAAGAAAGTCCCTTATCATAATTAATATCTAATTGAACATCCTCATAAATTTTTAAAAGTTCACTATTTATACTCTCAATATCATATTTTCTAATTTCCTTAGAAACTTCAAAACTCTTATCATTTAAAATATAATATTTCTCTATAGCTTTTGCGGTTGATTCATAATCATCAACATTAACTAAGGTTCCTATAGTTTCATCACAAATAAGGTCCCTACATCCCCTAATATCAGTAGCAATTACCTTTCTACCACAAGCCATAAACTCCATTATATTTCTAGGTAATCCCTCTCTACGCGATAATAATATTCCAATATCTGATATATTTATCAATTTATTTACATCTAATCTATATCCTAACATAAATATATTGTTTTGTAAATTTCTTAAAATTATTTGCTTCTCTAAACTTTCTTTTAGTGTTCCATCACCAATGCAAAGAACCTTTATATTAGGATATTTATCTTTTAATATATCCATAGCATTAATTAACTGAATATGATTCTTATTTTTGTTAATCTCTGCAATCATTAAAACTACAAAATCTTTATCCTTTAGTCCAAATTCTTTCCTTTTTTCTTGAATTTCCTTACTACTTAACTTTTTATATTTATCTAAATCAAGCCCAACTCCATTAAGTAAATAACACTTTTTAGGTTTAAGTTTTTCCTTAGTTATTTCATAATCTTCTTTATTTATATTAATTGTTACATCAGTAAATTTAGCCATAATTTTTTCAATTGGATAATATAGAATCCACCCTAATTTAGAGCCCCCCTTTAAGAAATGATAACCATGTGCAGTATATATGATCCTTAAACTTGGAAAATTTAACTTAAGCAATCTTCCATATATAGCTGCTATTGGAGTGTGAACATGAACAATATCATAATCATTAATTCTTTGAAGTTCTTCTAATTTTATAAAAGCCTTTATATTTCCAATACCTAATGGATTTCTAGAAAAAGGAACCTCAAATATCTTAACTCCTCTTCTTTGTAACTCCTTATCTACCGGCTTATCTATAGAACAGGCACAATGAATTTCATATCCATTATCTAAAAGCATATTAATATGTGGTATTAAAAATGCATTTATTGTTCTACTTACAGTTGTTACATATAAGACTTTCTTCATATTCTCTTTCCCTTCTCTCATAATCCACTTTTATAGTTTTTGCTGGAACTCCAACTACTGTACTATATATATCAACATCCTTTATAACTACAGCTCCTGCACCAACTATTGAAGCTTTTCCTATTTTCTTACCCTGAATAACTGTTGAACCAGATCCCATCATTACTCCTTCTTCAATAATGTCATTTCCAGAAATATTGACATTCCATAATAGAGAAACATAATCTTTAATAATTGAATCATGTCCAATTCCACATTTAGGACTTATAATTACGTGTTTTCCTACTTCTATATTTGCAGTAAGAATCACACCTTCATAAATAATAGTTCCTTCTCCTATATTCATATAATTATGAATATATACTTTAGGATGAATTATAGTTGCAAACTTAAATTTATTATTTATTTTATTTACTATTTTCCTTTTTATTTCATAATTTGCTATTGCTATAATAATATAAGTATCAGATGGTAAAACTTCTAATGAATCTATACCACCAATAACAGAATATCCATTAATAACCTTTCCCCAGCTATCTTTATTATCATCAATGAATCCTATTAAATTCCATGTTAATTCTAATTCATTTATTTGCTGTATTATTAATGCCGTTTCTCGTCCAACTCCACCTGCACCTATTATTACTATATTTTTCATTGCTAATCCCCAACTCTATTATTTATTAAAAATTTTACCCTTTTTATTTTTTCCATCTCCATAATTACCACAATATTTATTATCTAAAGATTTATCACTTTCATTTAAAACAGTACCTATAACATTTGCCTTTGCCTCTATAAGTCGCTCATAACTTTCCTTAACCATTTTTTCCTTAGTCTTTCTAGCCTTAACAACTATTAAAGTTGCATCTGCCTTAGATACTAAAAGTAATGTATCACTTACTGGAAGTATTGGTGGAGTATCAATAATTATATAATCAAAATTAATTTTTAATTCTTTTATTAAATTTTCCATTTCTTTTGACCCTAATATTTCAGCTGGATTAGGTAAAATTGTTCCTGCTGTTATTAAAAAAAGAGAATCCTCAATTTTTTTAGTAACACCTTTCAAATCAGACTTTCCAAATAACACATCTGTTAATCCCTTTTCATTTGATAACAAAAAGTTCTCATGAATAGATGGTTTTCTTAAATCACAATCAATTACTAAAACCCTTACACCATCTTGACTTAAACTATATGCTAAATTGCCTACCACTGTAGATTTTCCCTCACCTACTAAAGAGCTTGTTACAACTATTGTCTTTATTGGTTTATCTATTGATGAAAACTTAATACTTGTTCTTAAACTTCTATACACTTCCGCTGATAGAGACCTTGGTATTTTCTTGGTTACGACCATTTTTGACTCCCTTTCTAAACTCTTTTTCCTCTACAGGTATACATCCTAAAACAGGTACTGGCACTATTTTTTCTAATTGTTTTTTAGAAATTATTCTTGTATCTAAATAATCTAAAACTAAAATTAATCCAATAGATAAAATAATTCCTACTCCAAAAGCAATAATAGGAAGTTTAGTTTTATTAGGATATATAGTAGCTACTTTAGCTTCACTTAATATTGTAGGATTTGTGGTAGGCATAATTTCTTTAACCTTATCTAATAACACTTCACAAACAGCATCTAATGTTTCTGCCATTTGATAATCTGTATAACTTGAATAGTAAATATTAACTATTGGAGTATTGGCTGAAGATTCAAAACTTAATGCTGAAGCCACCTCAAGGGATGTATTATCTATTTTATGCTTCTTTAAAGTATCATCTAAAAAGCCATCTATTTTAGATATTTCACTAAATATAGTTATAAATTGTGAATAATAACTTAGTTCGCTTTCTGAGTAAATCTCAAACATATCATTTCCATTTCCCATAAAAACCTTAGCAGATGCACTATAACTTGGTTGTAATTTTGATACCTTAAGCACAGCTAAAGAAGTTGTTATTACTGTGATAACAATAATTATCCAAAATTTATTCTTAAATAAATACCAAAGTTCTTCAAACTCAAAATTAATTAATCTATCTTCCATATTCATCCCCCCGTTATCTTTTTCTATCTATATAGCAATCCCCACTTCTTATATAGCCCTCGATTTACTACTATTACTTAAACAACTAATTGCTTCCATTAAAATATTCCATTGTAACACTTTCACTTTGATTAATCCCTTCCCTTTTTAGTACCTTCCAAAAAGTTAAAAAGAAAATCTTAATATCTAACCAAAGAGACCAATTATCTACATACCAAACATCAAGCTTAAACTTTTCACTCCAAGTAATAGAATTCCTTCCATTTATCTGTGCCCATCCAGTAAGCCCTGGAAGAACTTCATGTCTTCTTATTTGTTCATCATTATAAAGTCCCAAATATTGAACTAATAATGCTCTTGGTCCAACTAAGCTCATATCACCCTTTAAAATATTAATAAGTTCTGGTAATTCATCTAAGCTAAAACTTCTTAAGAAACTTCCAAACTTAGTTACCCTTTCATTATCACTTAATAAATTTCCATTCTTATCAGTAGAATTTTTCATTGTTCTAAACTTTATCATTTTAAATATTTTATTATCTTTTCCAACCCTCTCTTGCAAGAAAAAGGCCGGGCTCCCTAGGTTTATTATTACTAATAAGTAAATTAATAACATTAATGGCAATAAAAAAATTAAAGCTATTAATGATATTGTAATATCGAGAAGCCTTTTTACCAACATAATCTATACCCTTCTTTAATATTAATTAATTTTATATTTATTTAAATAATTCTTTTATAATTTTAATAACCCTATTTATTTCTTCTTGTGTCATTTTTGTATCTGAAGGTAGACAAATTCCCCTATTAAATATATCTTCAGAAACACTATTTTCATTATCATTAAAGCTACTGAAGAAATCATATTTCTCATAATAAGGTTGTATATGCATTGGCTTCCATATATGTCTTGATTCTATATTATGTTCCTCAAGATTTAAAATTATATCTAGTGGTTTAACATTTGATTTTGAATCTATAGTTGCAACACTTAACCAATAATTTGGATTCCCATAATCACATATATGTTGCATTTCAATTTCCTTAATATCTTTAAATCCTTCTTTATAAATTTCATAAATATTTTTCTTTTGAGCTATTCTTTCATTCAAAACTCTTATTTGGCCTCTTCCTATCCCTGCAACAATATTACTCATTCTATAATTATATCCAAGCTCTGTATGATGATAATATCTTCTATTATCTCTAGCTTGTGTTGCCCAAAATCTTGCCTTTTTTATATCTTCATCATTGTTAGAAACAAGCATTCCACCACCTGAAGTAGTTATTATCTTATTTCCATTAAATGAATAAATACCATACTTACCAATTGTTCCTGTTTGTTTTTCCTTGTAAGTTGCACCAAGTGATTCTGCTGCATCTTCTATTATTGGAACATTGTACTTATTGCAAATTTCAAGTATTTCATCCATATTAGCAGCTTGTCCATAAAGGTGAACTACTATAACTGCTTTTGGCATGACTCCTTTTTCTTCATAAACTTCAAATGCCTTTTTTAATGCCTTTGGTGACATATTTAAACTTTCATATTCCGAATCTATAAATACGGGAGTTGCTTTTTCATAAATTATTGGATTGCAAGTTGCTGCAAATGTTAAATCTGAACAAAATACCACATCTCCGTCTTTTATTCCTAATAACTTAATTGCTAAATGTATTGCTGAAGTTCCAGAAATTAATGCAGCTGCATTGTCTATTCCAACATATTGTGCAACTTCTTTTTCAAAGCTATTAACATTAGGGCCAAGTGGAGCAATCCAATTTGTATCAAATGCTTCTTTAATAAATTCCTTTTCTAAGTTACCCATATGTGGAGATGATAAGAATATTCTTTTATTTTCATTAACTTCTTTTGATTTTCTTTCTTTTATTGCTTCCATTACTCTTCCCCTCCTGATGTAATTGCAGCTTCTTGTAATATCCTTTTATTGTTATAAAACTCTGGTGAATTATAAGTTGGTACTATTTCCTTTAATTTATCTTTTAGCATATTTTCATTTCCTAATTTTGTAGCAAAAATTAAATCATCTATTTGATTTTTTAGATTACTTAATGAAATACTTTCTGGCTTATCAACAAATATTTTATTATGCTGAGTTTTTCTTAAATCTTTATTCATTAATAATTCTTCATATAATTTTTCTCCTGGCCTTAAACCTGTTATTTGAATTTTTATCTCTTCATTGGGCTTATATCCAGAAAGTTTTATTAAATTTTCTGCTAAATCATAAATTTTAACTGGTTTGCCCATATCTAAAACAAATACTTCTCCACCTTTTGCATATGCCCCTGCTTGAAGTACTAATTGAGCAGCTTCTGGAATTAACATAAAATATCTTGTTATATTCTTGTGAGTTAAGGTTACCGGTCCACCTTTTTTAATTTGCTTCTTAAATAATGGAATTACTGAACCATTACTTCCAAGTACATTACCAAATCTAACTGCAACAAATTCTGTTTTATTTCCTCTTTCATTATTAGCTGCTTGTACTATCATTTCACAAAGCCTTTTTGTTGCTCCCATTATATTAGTAGGATTAACTGCTTTATCAGTAGAAATTAAAACAAACTTTTCTACCTTATATTGAATTGCCAATTCAACCATATTTAATGTTCCTAGAACATTGTTTTTAATTGCCTCACCAGGGTTATCTTCCATTAATGGTACATGCTTATGTGCCGCTGCATGAAATATTATTGATGGCTTATATGCACTTATTACTTGATTTAATCTAAATTTGTCTCTAACTGATGCAATTATTACTTTTTTATTTAAATTAGGTTCATTAAAAGATAATTCATTTTGTATATCATAGGCATTATTTTCATAAATATCTAATATTAAAAGAAGTTTTGGATTATACTTTGCAATTTGTCTACATAATTCAGATCCAATTGAACCTCCTCCTCCAGTTACTAAAACAACCTTATCCTTTATATATTCCTCAATTCCAACCTTATCTAATTTAACCTCTTCTCTTCCTATTAAATCCTTTAAGTCTACATATCTCATTTTATTAAAAGAAATACCTTCTTCTAATAATTGATAGTACCCTGGAATAACCTTAATCTTAGCTTTTGTATTACTACATATATCAAGTATTTTTGCCCTTTCTTCTCCATTTATCTTTGCAATTGCAAAAAATATTTCATCTATATTTTCTTTTTCTACTATTTCAGCAATATCATTTCTATCACCAAGAATTTTTACACCATTTAAATAATTTCCTATTTTTGATTTATTATCATCTATAATTCCTACAATATTATATTCATCACTTTTTTCTTTTCTTATTTCAGTCATTATTGTAGATGCACAATCGCCTGCACCAATTATTAAAACATTGTATTTACCATTAATTTTTTCAGATGTTGTGTAAATAATTGCTCTTGTTAATACTTTTAATGACATTCTAAAACTTGTAATTAAAGCTATTATTACTATTCCAGATATAATATTTAATGATGCTGGTATTGAATTTGGAATAATTAACATTACTACTGTAGTTATGATACATGCAATACTTGTTGAAGTAATTGCTTGTTTAAATTCATAAATATCTGCATTTATCCATATACAACTATACATCTTAAAACTTAATAATATTGCTATATATATTGCTGCTACTAAAGGAAGCTTTATAAATATATTTCTTATTAACTGTGATGATGAATATTGAAATAACATTATTAAGTAATAAGATAAAAATATAATTGTTAAATCTCCAAGTAACAATATTGATTTTTTGCTTTTTTTACTTAAATTTAAAATAGCTTCGCCTCTCAACCCTCTTTTACTCCCTTCTTTATATTTTTTTACTCTTATATTTATCAATATTAAACATAACTTTAATATCTTTTTATTAAATAATTATACATTTTACAATCTTTTACAGTAAATAATATATTAGTATTATCTCATATTACTTATTTTTCATTACTTATCTTTATACTACTAACTAATACTAATTAATTATTTATCCCTTACTACATTTTTATTATGTTTATATATTAAAATTCATTTTTTATTTAATACTGAATATTAAAATTTTAAATTTAATATAATTTTAAATTTTGTATTAATAAAAGTATTATTTTGAAAATTTAACTATTTAAAATAATTTTAATTAAAAACATTAAAATTATTTTAGAACTTTATGTAAATCAATCTATACTTTTCCATTTTTTTATTATATAATTTTAATATTAGTTATTTTAATTTGGAAAAGGGTGGTAATGTGAATATTTCTATTTTGTGCAGATATCCTGTAATTCACGAAGGTATTAAATCATTATTAAAAGATAATTTCGAAAATATTTCTTATTTTTCTTCTATGGATAATTGTATTAAGTCTTTAAATTCTACTGATGATAAAAGTATAAATAATACTAAAGATACACTTTTAATAATTACATTATTTAAAGAAGATTTAGAAATAATAGATAATATTTTATCTATTAAAAATAACTATTCTAACTTAAAATTATTAGTTATAGATTTTAATGAAAGTAAAAATATGTTTTTTAAAACTTCAAAATTAAAAGTTGATGGTTATATACTTGGAACATTTGCTCAAGAAGATATTAATTATGCTTTACATAAAATTTCTACAGGTGCAAAATTTTATGATCGTGAATTATTATATAGACTTGTTGAGGATGAATCTGCTGTTACAATTACTAGTAAAAATCATTTGAGGACACCTCTTACTAGAAGGGAATTAGAAATACTTTCTCAATTATCTAATGGGTTAAGTAATTTTGAAATAGCTAAAAATCTTAACATAAGCGAAAATACTGTTAAAAAGCATATTAGCAATATATTTATTAAAATTAATGTTAAAGATAGAACTCAAGCTATTATTTATGCTTATGAATCTGGCTTAATTGTCAGGCCATTGTTTTTATAAATTAGCGTTTGCATATTTTTAAATACAATAAGTAATGATAAACTCTTTATTTAAGATTTATCATTACTTATTTTTATTTTTAATATAACAAAAGACTTCGGAACTATTATTCATGTTAAAAGCTAGACCTTTATCCCCTATGACTTGTTTTCAAGTGTATCATACATAATTTTGTTATCTCCTGATAAATTTCTTTATCATTCTAATGCAGTATGTGTAAATGAAAATATCCGAAATTATGCTTAATATTATTTTGCAATAATATTAAAATACATCTTGAACCATCATGTTCTTTTATAAAGCTTTTCTTTCTAACATTTCTTTTACTTAAGATAAATCGATATTTTCTCAATATTAAAATAATAAAGATACGCTATACCACTCTTAAGCTAATAGTCCAAAATCTTTTAAAGAGATAACACTATATAAATTTTTAAAACAGTAGCGAGGCATAACAAACATATTATGATTAGCTTCTATTTAATTATTTATAACTATCTTCACTATAAATAATTTTTAAAATTTATTACTTGTTACCTCTTATTAATGTTTTATCCTTTTTTAATTTAATTTATTCATATTTTTATAAAATTTTATAAATATTATTTTTTTGAATATATATTTTGCTTTTGGTCAAGAATTTCTAAAGACTATTTAGGCCTAAAAGTTAAATTTTTTATTTAAAGGAGATGTGTAATGAAAACAATAATTAACTTTTTTAAAATCAAATCAAATTTAAAAAACAAAAAGAAGGGATTTACCTTAATTGAGCTTGTAGCTGTCATGGCTATTATTGCAATACTTTCAGCCGCATTTATTCCTAGATTTGGTAACTATATTACTCAAGCTAAAAAGGTAAGCATTTTAAATGAAGCAAAATCAATTGTTACTGCATATGAATCAATAAAATATAAATCTACTACTAAAAATGAAAATGAAACTATAGGTTCTGATCTTCAAGGGGATAATTTACCTATTGAAAAAGATAGCTTAAAGAAACTAGGAAATGCAACAGTTGCTCAATGTAAATTACTTCTTGATACTGAAAATCATGATTTTACATTAAATGATAATACTATTACTATTTCTAATACAGATAGTTCTAAAGGAACAATAACTATAAAATAACACTTCTTATGATATTAAACTGTATTACTTAAAATAACTTATATAGCAATTATTTATACAAAATTTCACAATTAAATTAACATAATATTCAAATTAATTTATATAATAAATTTTATAATAAAAAGCTGTGTAAGGCTTCTGTAACATATCTATATTACAAGCCTTTACACAGCTCACTTTAAAAAATTTCAATAAATTATCTTATAAACTAAAAAATTCAGTAAATGCTTTAATAGTATAATAATTATCCTTAACACTTGCTAATTCTCTTATTGAATGCATTCCAATAACTGGTGCCCCCATATCAATAACTGGAATAGTTAAATTTGCAGCTGTTACAGGTCCTATTGTAGTTCCTCCCCTAACATCTGATCTATTAACAAATTTTTGGAATGGAACACCTGCAGAATCACAAATTCCAGCAAATACAGCTCCATTAAAGCTATCTGTACTATAGCTTCCAGATGCAGCAATTTTTAATACTGGACCTCCTTCAAGAACTGGCCTATTTGTAGGATCATGCTTATCTCCTAAATTAGGATGAACAGCATGTGCTAAATCAGCAGATATCATTATAGACTTAGATAAGGCCCTATAATATTCTTCTCTATCCTTTCCTAATCCAATAGTAATTCTTTCTAAGATATTATTTAATAATGTAGAATTAGCCCCTTCTGCTGTTAAGCTTCCTATTTCCTCATTATCAATGCAAATCATAACCTTAGTTGCCTTATTTTCCTTACTATTTACCAATGCTTTAACACCAGCAAATACCATCCATAAATCATCAAATCTTCCTGAAGAAATAAGTTCTTCATTCATTCCTATTAATGACCCTTTTTCATATTCATATAATCCTAATTCAAAATTTAATATATCTTCTTTATTAACCTTAAGTTCTTGAGCAAGAATGTTCATTAAATAATCTTCTTTTTCAAGTTTATCATTTATAAGTCCTAATAAAGGTAAAGTATCAACTTGTCTATTTATTTTATATCCTTCATTTACTTCTCTATTCATATGAATAGCTAAGCTTGGAATTATTAATAATGGCTTGTTAATATTTATTAATCTTATTTCTGGCTTTATTGGAGATTTACCCTTTAATGCAACTTTACCAGCAATACTTAAAGGTCTGTCATACCATGTATGTAGTATTGGTCCACCATAAACTTCAGTATTTAATTTAACATATCTTCCTTCTGTAATCATTTGAGGATTTGGCTTTATTCTAAATCCTGGTACATCTGTATGTGCTCCAATAAGTCTAAAACCAACTTGCTCTATATCTTCACTACCTATTTCAAAAGCAATTAATGCTGAGTCGTTTTTTATAACATAATATTTACCCTTTGATTTTAAATCCCATTTATCTTCTTCTTTTATTTCAATAAACCCATTTTCATTTAATATCCTTTGAGTAGCTTTTACTCCATGACATGCACTTGGACTATCATATAAAAAGTCTATTAATTCTATTGCTAGATTTCTTTCCATAGTTATTTACTCCTTTACTTAATGTATATATTTACTATACTTCATTTGTTATTTTTTCTCAACTCATTTGAACTTATAACCTTTTAATATATATTTCTTTAGGTCTTATTATTCTGTTATATCAAAATGTTGTTAACAACATTTTGATATAACAGAACCTCAATATAAAATTTTAAGTAATAATAAAAATAGACAAATCAGTAACTTCATTTATAAACTTATCTAATCATAAATTCCAACAATATTTTCCTATAACAAAATCCAATCCTTAAATCATAACAACATTCTCCTATAACAAATACATATACATTTAATTAATATGCTTTTAATAGTAGCCTTAATTTTTAAAATTTTATGTCCCACCGTTGACTTTTATATTTCATTAAATTAGCATTATATAATAAACTTTCTTTTTAAATACAATTTTATTTGTATAAATTAATTAAAATAAATATAGGAGGACTTTTATGATCTCTAACTTTTTAATAAAAAAATTTATTAAAGAACCTGAAAACATATCTGATGTAAAAATAAGAGAATCTTACGCTAATCTTGCTGGTATAATTGGAATAATTACTAATTCATTACTTTTTTTAATTAAATTATCAGTTGGATTACTTTCTAACTCAGTTTCAATTTTAGCTGATGCATTCAATAATTTATCAGATGCAGCTTCTTCTATAATAACTATCATAGGATTCAAAATGGCAAATAAACCTGCTGATGCTGAACATCCTTTTGGACACGGACGTATAGAGTATATAACTGCAATGGTAGTTTCCTTTATGGTTATGCTTGTAGGGTTACAATTTGTTAAAACTTCTTTTCAAAAAATAATTACCCCTACTCCAGTATCATTTGAAACTATTCCATTTTTATTATTGCTAATTTCAATTGGCTTTAAATTATGGCTTTCAAGGTTTAACAAATCCATTGGTAATAAAATTAATTCTTCAACATTAAAAGCAACTGCAACTGATGCAATGGGTGATGTTTTTACTTCAAGTACTGTTGTTATTTCTTTTTTAATAGCTAAATTTACAACACTTCCTATTGATGGATACATAGGTATAATTGTTGCATTAGCTATAGTTTATTCTGGTTATTCTCTTATTAAAGAAACACTTAGTCCTCTTTTAGGAGAACCACCTGATCCAGCATTAGTAAATGATATAATTAATATGGTTATGTCTTACGATAATATTACTGGAATTCACGATTTAGTCGTTCATAATTATGGACCTGGTAGAATTATGGCTTCAATTCATGCTGAAATTCCTAGCAATATAGATATTATGAAAATTCATGATATTATAGATACTGCTGAAAGAGAAATTTCAAAAAAACTCAATATTTATTTAGTCATACACATGGATCCTATTTGTGTTGATACAGATGAAATAATTGAAGCTAGAAACATGGTCACATCAATTTTAAATAAATATGATGCAGTAAAATCATTTCATGATTTTAGAGTTGTTGGGGAAAATGATAAAAAAAATCTTGTTTTTGATATAGAAGTTTATCCTTCTAAGCTTAATCAATCAAATTCTCCAGAAAAACTATTATCACAAATAGAAGCTGATATCAAATTACATGCTCCTAAATATAATTGCATAATAACTTTAGATTTAGCATTATAAAATAGTTTGACTCAATTTAAAAGTAATTATTTCTCTTTTAAATTGAGTCATTTTTTTTAAATAATTAAATTATAATAAATTTTATCTTCCATTAATTTATAATATTCAGTCTTTTCCTCTGGCCTTCTTTTAGAATACCATTTAATCAATTCATCAATAACTTTATAAACACCGTTATTTAAAAGTTTAGTCAATTTTTTAATAATAATTAATTCTTCAACTGTTACTATACTACTTATCTCAAATTCTTTAAGCTTTTTCTTTAAATATATATATTCACATTTCTTTACACCCAAGTGTTCTCCTTGCATTGCAATATTAAATAATTCTTTATATTTATCACTATCATATAAATCATTTTCATATAAAAAAACAGCAAGATTTCCATAACAATTTAAATTTCCAAGATCTATTCCATCCTTATATAAATTTATTATTTCATCTTTACTCATATTAATTAAGTTATTTTCTCCTAAATTTGCTTTAATAAAATTTGCTGTTCCCTTATCTATTTCTTCTATTTCATTAATTAACTCATTTCCTCTTTCTTTATTTTCCTCAATTCCAATTCCCTTATAACAATAATATATTAATCTTTCTTTTCCTTTTAATACATCTAAATCTATTAACTTAAACACATAATAAATTGCCTTAATATCATTTTTCTTGTTTCCAATTCCTTTTTCATATATTTGTATAAGATTTTCTACCCCATCTATATCATTTTTATTAGCTGATTTTTCATACCATTTAATAGCTAAATTTATATTTCTAGATAAAAATATTCCTTTCTTATACCAATCTCCAAGCTTATTCATTGCTTTAATACAATTCTTTTCTGCTGCAAGGTTATAATATTGATAAGCTTTTTCATAATCTTGCATTACACCTATACCTTTTTCATATATATATCCAAACTTAAAAATTGATTCTTTTAATTCATACTCCACTCCAAATTTAATATATTCAACTAATTCACTCCTATTTATATCCTTTTTTTCACTTAATTCATTTATCATAATAGATGCTAAATAATCAGCTGCATAAGGTGAATTTAGCCTATATGCTTCCTTTAATAATCTTTTTACTATTTCTGTTGTTTTTTCTCCAAATTTATTTAATCTTAAATATGCAACTGCAAGAACATACATCGCATGAGGCTCTTTCCTTGCTGCTGCAAATTCAATATATTCTATTGCTTTTTCTAAATTTCTTTCAATTCCTTCTCCATTGTAATACATTATTCCAAGTCTTTGAGTGCATTTTAAATTCCCTTCTTCATGCCCCTCTTCATAAGTTGAAATAGCTTGATTAATAAGTCCCTCATCTTCATACAACTTTCCAAGTTTAAAGTAAATACTCTTATCACCAAATTCTATTGCTTTATTATAAAGTTCTATTGCAGAATATAAGTCCTTTTTAACATGCAAACCCTTTAAATACATTTCAGCCAATGATTCTATACAATTAGTATCTAAAGCAATATAGCCCTTAGATAAATAATAAAATGCCCTTTTATAATCCTCTTCAATGTATATTCCCTCTAAATAAGACCTTCCAATTATATAATATGCATCTTCATAGTCATTTTCAGCAGCTTTTTCCATCCAATAATAAGCTCTTATTAAATTTTCTTCACATCCCTCTCCATTTTTATACATTAATGATAATGCATATTGTGATGCTGGAAAATTACACTTTGCAGCTTTACTATGCCATTTAAATGCAGTATTTAAGTCTTTTTCAATACCTAACCCATTATAATAACATCGTCCCAACTGATAATATGCTGCTGCATATTCATTTTCTGCACTTTTTTGAAACCACATAAAGGCTTTATAATAATCCTTTGGCAATCCATTTCCTTCTGCATATAAAACTCCTATTGAATACTGTGAAAAAGCATTTCCCTTGTTTGCTGCTTTATAATACCACTGATATGCTATTTCATAATTTCTAGATATTCCAATTCCTCTATCATAAAATAATCCTAAATAACTTTCAGCATATTCATCATTAAACTTTGCAGCTTCCAAAAAATATTTATATGCTGTTTTATAATTTCTCTTTACTCCTCTTCCAAAATAATATTTTTCGCCTTCTTCAACTAATGAATGTGATAATTCTATTTCTTTTTCTTCTATATCTGAAAAATTAATCATCATAGACTTATTACTTTTTAAATCATTATTAGTAATTAACTTTGACTTTCTTAAATACTTTTTAAAGATTTCTTTTTCTTCTTCCAATAAATTTTCTAAAAATAATGAATAATTTTCACTACCATAATTAATTACAAACCAAACTAAAACTTCATATATAAGTTTTAATTTTTTAATTTCCTCTTTTTCATGATTTTTATCAATGCTTTTACTTTCATTTAAGCTTTGCTCAACACTTTCTCTATTATTTTCATTACATACACTACTTTTTATTTCTATAGCTGTTTTATTAACATTACTCTTTACTATTTTTTCCCATAATATTATCTTTTCTACTATTTCATTAGGAATAACACCTATTTCTTTTAATACTTCTAATCTTTTTAAGCATTCTTCATTTTCATCATATAAAACTTTATTTTGTTTAGAAATATAATAAATAATATCATTTATTACATCATTCACTTCTTTATTTATCATTTCTAAATTAGTTTGATCTTTTAATTTATTTAAATCTTCATATATATCATTAAACTCCAATTTTAGAAAATCATAATTAAAGCTTTTATCCATATGGCCTCCAAAATTGTTATTATTCCTACTATTAGTTTATTATATGGTTAATATCTTTATTAATAATATTTTTTTATAAAATAAAAATAAACAAATTATTTTTCTATAATAACTTGTTTATTAAATCTAATTTATTATAATACCTTAGATAAAAAGTCTATTGTTCTTGGATTCTTTGGATTTGAGAATATTTCTTCAGGAGTTCCCTCTTCCATTATATTTCCCTTATCCATAAAAAGAATTCTATCTCCAACTTCCCTTGCAAATCCCATTTCATGAGTTACAACAATCATTGTCATACCTTCCTTAGCAAGTTCCTTCATAACATTTAAAACTTCACCAACCATTTCGGGATCTAATGCAGAAGTTGGTTCATCAAATAACATAACATCTGGGTCCATAGCTAATGCCCTTGCTATTGCTATTCTTTGCTTTTGCCCACCAGATAAAGATGATGGGTATGCATCTGCCTTATTAAGCAATCCAACTCTATCAAGAAGCTCTTTTGCCTTCTTTTCAGCATCAGCCTTGCTAACTCCCTTAACCTTAATAGGAGCTATTGTTAGATTATCTAATACTGTTTTATGTGGAAAAAGATTAAATTGTTGAAACACCATGCCCATCTTTTCCCTAATTTTATTTATATCAACTTTTTTATCAGTAATATTTTTTCCCTCAAAAATTATTTCTCCTGAAGTTGGAACTTCTAATAGGTTCAAGCATCTTAAAAATGTACTTTTTCCTGAACCTGATGGTCCTATTACAACTACAACTTCACCTTTTTCTATATGCTCATTTATTCCTTTTAAAACTTCATTTTTTTCAAAACTTTTATGGAGATTATTAACGCGAATCACTTTTTTTCATTCTCCTTTCTATAAGAGATATTATTCTACCTAATGTAAATGTCATAATAAAATAGAAACCTGCAGCTACTATATATGGTTCTAATCCTAAATATGTAGATCCTACAACTACTTTACCTGCAAACATTAATTCATTAACACCAATTATTGATGCCATTGATGATTCCTTAATTATTGCAACAAACTCATTACCTATAGCAGGTAATATATTTTTAACAGCTTGTGGTATTACAATTAACATCATAGCTGTGCTTTTCTTCATCCCTAAACTTCTTGCCGCTTCCATTTGTCCTTTATCAACTGCTTCTATACCAGCTCTTACTATCTCAGATACATATGCTGCTGAATTTAAAGCAATTGCTATTATTGCTGATGTAAATGGACTTAAATCTATTCCAAAAAACATCTTAGAACCTGCATACATAATTAAGATTTGTAATAACATTGGTGTTCCTCTAACTATTTCAATATAAATTACTGCTAATATCTTTAAAGGTTTGATTTTCCAAATATGAAAATTTGAAGTCTTCATAAAAAATAATAAAGATCCAAATATAGCTCCAAAAAATACTGTAATTAAAGAAATTAATAATGTATATTTAACACCTTCAAGATAATAAGGCAAATAATTTGGTACAAAACTAAAATCAAAATGCATTTTTTATCCTCCTATTTTTTCTATAATAAAACTTACTATTTAGCAGGGCCTATACCCTATTAGGCTCTGCTATAACTAAATTTTATATTTTTAAATTCCCCTTATTTTTATTATCTTATATTTATAATATTTATTATTCTTCAACAATATTTGCTGTTGCTGCTAATTCATTAGCCTTTGCTATATATTCATCCATTTTTCCTGATTCATTTAACTCTGTTATAACTTCATTAACCTTTGCTAATAATTGTGGATTATTTTTAGCAATACCAACTGCATTTCCACCTGTTTGTTCTTCGTATGTTGGTTTTCCTAATGCTAATTCTGGATTGCTTTTAACAGCCATTTCTGCAACTGGCTTTTCCATAACTATTGCATCAACCTTTCCAGCTTTTAATTCTAAAATTAAATTATTAATATTAGATAATTGTTGTAAATTTACATTTGGAATTTCTGTTTTTGCTATTTTTTCTTGTGTTGAACCTAATTGTACTCCAACTTTTGCACCTTCTAAATCTGCAAATGTTTGATATTTGTCCGCATCTTCAGCTCTAACTAATATTCCATGTTTTGAATTATAATAAACTTCTGAGAAATCTACCACTTTAGCTCTTTCTTCAGTTGGATTCATTCCTGAAATTACAAGGTCAACCTTTCCTGCTGGTAAAGCTGATACTAAAGCATCAAAATCCATTTCTTGAATTACTAAATTAACCCCTATTTTATTTGCAATTTCATTTGCTATATCAACATCAAATCCACCTATAACATCTTTTCCATTTTCATCTATATAATGAAACTCATATGGTGCATAATCAGCACTCATTCCCACAACTAATTTACCATTCTTTTGTATCTTTTCTAATAAATCAGTTTTTGAAGCAGAATTTTTATCATTAGAAGAACCACATCCTGCAAGCCCCATTGTCATTATTCCTAAAACTGCTGTAGCAATTATTTTTTTCATTAATCCCTTTTTCATATTTAAATCCCCCTTAAAATTTATGTATTCTTGAACTCTTCCTTAACCACAGCATAATTATACACCGTTAAATTATATTTATGCAATACTTTTTTATAAAATTTTATATTTATGCATATAAAACATAGAATTAATGCATAAACACTATGTTTTATATGCATAAATCTTACTTTAAATAAATTTTATAATAATCTTATTGTGATTATATGCATATTTTATGGCATAAGTCTTATATTTATTTTTCATTAATTAATCAATATTTAAATAAATTACTGAATTTTGTCCATTTTTTAATATATTATGAATAAAATATTATGGATAATCTATTTTTATTAGGAGTGAATTTAATGACAACGTTAAAAGAAAGGCATCTCTTTCCTGGTGGTAATACCTCTAAAGGATTTTATTCTTTATATAGATATGTACTTTCTCAAGATGATGCAAAACGTATACTTTGTATAAAGGGTGGTCCTGGAACAGGAAAATCACAACTTATGAAAAAAGTTGGAGCTTATTTTGCTAAAAAAGGATATACAATAGAATATCATCATTGTTCTTCTGATCCTAATTCTTTGGATGGTGTTCTAATTAAAGAATTAAACATAGCATTATTAGATGGAACTTCTCCTCATATTGTAGATCCTATTAACCCTGGAGCTGTTGATGAAATTCTTAATATGGGTGATGCATTAAATATAGATATGCTTGCCAAAAACAAAAAAGAAATTATTTATTTAAATAAAGAAATAGGTAAAAACTTCAAAAGAGCTTATAGGTATCTAGGGTCTGCAAGATGTATTCATGATGATTGGAGCAGTTTAAATTATGAATCTTTAGATTCTAATAAAATTTCTAATATTATTGAAAATCTAAAAAATAATATATTTAAGTCTGATAAAATTGGATATGGAAGTGAACGTCACCTTTTTGCTACAGCAATTACACCTGATGGAATAATTACTTATGCAGATCAACTTAGTAGTGAATTTAAAAAAAAGTATGTATTAACTGGTGGTCCAGGATTTGGGAAAACTGATATTTTAAAATTCATAGGAAGTAGCGGTCAAAAGAAAGGTTATTTTATTGAATATATGCATGACCCATTTGTACCTGAGCGAATTGAGCATATCTTTATCCCTGAAACATCAACATGTATTATAACAAATAATGAAATTAATCAAGCTAATTATACTGGAATCGAATATAACTTATTTGATTATACTAAATCTGCTTTATCTACTTCTAAAAAAGATGATATAAAATATAATAGTGATTTATTTTATGAATTAATTAATAAGGGAATTTCATTAATTCATAATGCCCATTTACTTCATGATGAATTAGAAAGTTATTATATTAAAGCAATGGATTTTGCTTTTGCTGATAATATTTATAACAAAGTTATTAATAAATTAGAAAAATATGAATAGTTAAAATAAAATGAGTACAATATTACCCACTAGTATATTGTACTCATTTTTAATTAATCTTCTAAATTTATATTCTTTGATATTATATCATAACCTGTATAAGCCATAGCCAAAGCTGCAATTAATAATCTATCATGAGCTTTATCAGTTATTGTTGAATTTGCCATTTCAACACTATGTCCTACCATTGGGCAATCTGTTAATCCAATATAAGGATGAATTGTTGCTGTAACATGACTAACATTTCCTATATCACTTGAACCCCCAGTTGCTTTTGCTTCTTTTATATCTGTAATTCCTAATTCTCTTAAGTTATTATTAAATAATTCCGATAACTTTTCATTAGTCTTTAAGTCATCATATGGTAATTCATATCTTTCCATTTCAAGAGTTGCACCAGTCATTAAAGCTGCACCTTCTGCAATCTTTTTAACCTTTTCTACAACTTCGCTTAATCTCTCCTTCGTAGATGCTCTAAAATAAAAATCTGCAACTGCTTCACCTGGAACTATATTAGCTGCAGCTCCACCTTTAGTTATTATTCCATGCATCTTTACATCTGGTGTTACATGTTGACGAAGTGCATCTATTCCATTAAATAATTTAATAACACTATTTAATGCATTTATTCCCTTTTCTGGACAAGATGCTGCATGAGCAGTTTTACCTTTATATATAAATCTTATAGGATATAAAGCACTACTTGATCCACTTGCTCTAGTTTCACCATCTGGATGAACTATCATTGCTGCATCTAATTCATCAAATGCACCTGCTTCTGCTAAAATAACCTTTCCTCCATTTGTTTCTTCTGCTGGAGTTCCATAAACTATAACTTTTCCTCCAATTTCAGACAAAACCTTACTTAAAGATACACCTGCACCACAAGACATAGCACCTATCATATTATGACCACATCCATGCCCTATTTCAGGAAGTGCATCATATTCACATAAGTATCCTATATTTTTTCCTTCTTTTCCACTATCAAAAGTAGCTTTAAAAGCTGTATCCATTCCTGCATAAGGACATTCTATTTCAAATCCATGTTCCTTTAAAAATCTAGTTAAAGCTTCAACAGCCTTATATTCTTGATTTCCCAATTCTGGATTATTATATATGTAATCACTTATTTCATATAACTTTTCTTTAATTAATTGAGCTTCATTATATATTACTTTTCTCATTTCTACACCTAACCCTTCTTTAGTTTGTAGTTTATAGTGAGTAGTTTGTAGTTAGTGGATGGGGCTGTCGCACTAAAAATTTTATACACAATATATTGTAGTATTTATTCTTAATACGACATCCCCCTTAAATATATTTTTCTAAAATTCAGCGTTAGCTGAATTTTTTCCTTAAGTCCAAACTACTAACTCCCCACTACTAACTCTCTTAAGCCCATCCAATCATCATTGCACATGTTATAAATATAATTCCAAGTGCAAATAGTATTATTTGTAATGGTAAAATCCATTTAAACCACTTTGAATATGGTATTCCTGCCATACCTAAACATGCCATTAAAACTCCTGATGTTGGGAAAATAGCATTTGAAAATCCATCCCCTAATTGGAATATTAAAACAGTTGTTTGTCTTGATATATCAAGTAAATCACCAAGTGGTGCTAATATTGGCATAGTTAATGCTGCTTGCCCTGAACCTGAGATAACAAAGAAGTTTATGAACATTTGAACTGGTAACATTACGCATGCAGCTAATAATGATGGTAATTTACCTATAAATGATGATAAACCATATAATATTGTATCTATTATTTGAGAATTTTCAGCAATTATAACTATAGCTCTTGCAAATCCAATTACCATAGCAGCTCCAATCATATCTTTAGCTCCTGCTACAAATGCATCTGCCATTTCATCAGCTTTTAATCCACCAACTATTCCTGCAAATATTCCTGTTATTAAAAATACAGCTGCTATTTCTGGAATCCAGAAACCTTTTCTTAAAACTCCCCATATAATAACTGCTAAACAAACACCAATAGATGCAATAATAATTTTATGTGAAAGTGTAAACTTAACTTCTTCATTTTCACTTTTATTTAATTTTTTACGTTTTTCTTCATCTAATTTATACATTGGACTAAGTTGTGGATTCTTTTTGATTCTTCTTGCATAAATCATTAAGAAAATAATCCCTACTATTGTAGTTATAACCCATAAAATACTACGATATACTACTCCTGAAAATAAGGTAATTTCAGCTATTGATTGTGCTATACCTACTGTAAATGGATTTAGCATTGCTGTTGCAAACCCTACGATACATCCTAAATAACTTATTCCTACTGCTAATATACTGTCAAATCCAAGTGCTAACATTAATGGTGTTAAAATTGTTATAAATGGTATAGCTTCTTCTGTCATACCAAAAGTTGCTCCACCAAGTGAAAACAATGTAAATATAATAGGAATTATTAATAATTCATTTCCCTTAAAAATACTAACAACCTTTGCAATAGCTGAATCTATTGCTTTTGTTCTCGTTATTAAACTAAATGCACCACCAACTATAAATAAAAATGCTATAATTTCAGCTGATTGTTCTAATCCACTTATAGGTGCTTGCATTACTGAAAACAATCCTTGTGCTTCATTTTCAACATAGTGGAATGAACCATTTAATACTACTGTTTTACTTTGTCCATTTACATCAGCTATTACTCTATCATATGAACCACCAGGAACTATGTATGTTGCTATTGCCATTAGTATTATTATTGAAAAAATAATAACTAATGTATGTGGGACTTTTATTCCATTACTAAAATTCTTTAAAAATCCCTTTTTTTCATTATTTACTGCATTTTGCATAGCTAAAAACTCCCCCTAAGCATTATTTCGACATCATAGATGAAGGAGATATATATTAAAAATTATTTTACTTATAAAAAATAACTTTTTAAGAACAAAGTGGCTATCGCCACGTCAACTTCGTGGTATAAAATTTACAACTTTAAATATTGAAATCCATTGATATAACTAGCTTTACAATTTCCTATACATAAAAAAGTCTTGAGTTTATCACTCAAGACCATATCACTACAAAAACTAATTTTAATTTATCATTTGTAAAAATATAATCATATTAGTGATAGCTCTTCACAAAATGTGACAGTGTTATATATATTATATATAACCCCAATAATATAACCTCAAAGCATTAGCTATATATTTCGGCGAAACTTCCTTTCTATTTACATCCTTGTGCTTACCTCCGCAAATATACTATTAAATATCGCAACCTCTACCTACTTCATATCTATTTGTCCTTTATAATATACAATTTTTTATGCATATTGTAAAGTTATTTTTGCATAAATATAAATTTTAAAATATTTTTATAAAAAAGTATATTTTTATTAAGGATTTAAATAAAATATCTTTTTGTACATTCTGCTATTTTTTGTAGTTTTCAGTTATCGATTAAGTTCTTCTACCTCACTATCATGACCTTTGATTCTTTTAGACTTAAAATTATCCATAATCATTATAATTTAATACTTTATATTGGGTGGTCGCACTAAAATTTTTATACACAATATATTGTAGTATTTATTCTTAATGCGACATCCCCGTTCCTATATTCTACCCATCCTATAATTTACTACTTTTAATCTATGAAGTGCTCTTGTTGCCATAATATATTTAACTAAATCATCAGTATTATCATCAAAATTAACTATTATAACACCATCAAATTCAAGTCCTTTAGCATAATAAGAAGGAACTATAACTTTTCCCCCTCTATAAATAACATCTTCTCTATCAAAAGCTAAAAGTTTAGTAAACTTTTTAAGTTCAGGTGCTATTTTCTTAAGTTCTTCTTTATCTTTAGTTATAATTGCAATATTATCATAATTTTCATCATCATAATCTTCTAATGTTTCTAAAATAGTATCTATTAAATCATCTTCATCTTTAACTTCCACTTCTTCAACATCAAACTTACCTTTTCTAACAAATGGTACTATTGCATTTTCATCTAATAACTTACTTGCATACTCCATAATTTGGAATGTAGATCTATAACTCTTATTTAAGGCATAATTCTTAACAAATCCGCCAAATAAAGATTTAAGCTTAAGCATAGCTGGCTCTTCTTCTACTTTTATAAGCCTTTGATTCGAATCTCCAACTATAGTATAACTCTTACATCCTGTTAATTCCTTTAATACAATGAACTGAAGCATGCTATAATCTTGAGCTTCATCAATTACTATATGCTTAATTTCTTTACTAGCTTTCTTACCATCAAGCTTAATCATTAAATAAAGTATTGCTGGTAAATCTAAGTATGATAAATTTTCAGTATTAGTAAATTCTTTATAAATATCTACTATGCTTTCATTATCTATCCACTTTGCTAAGTTTTCCTTTTGAATCATTAGTTCTCTAACAATTTCTCTAATCCTTATTTTTCTTTGGAATTCTATATTATTTTGTTCAATAACTAATTGTTCTTCTGTTAAAGAAGCTAATTTTCCCTTCACTTCAGCATTTAAATTTCTTACTAATTCATCTCTCTTATCTTTAAGCTTTTCAGTAATTATTCTCTTTATTTTTTTGCTTCTTCTAAATAAAGGCATATACTTATAGTAATTTTCAAACAAGTCATTAATTTCTTCTATTGAAACTACTTCTTCATCAAAGAATTTAGCTGCCTGAACATTAAAATAACTATTTTCTAAGTCCTCACATTTCTTATCTAATACAGATATAAATCCTTCTCCAGCCTTATATTTAATTTCATTTATAACTTCTTCATTACCTTTTAAAACTTCTTCTAAATAAGCTGTAAAATCAATTACTGGTTCATTTAATCCAATTTCATTTATTACAAAATGAGAAAACGTTTGTTGATTAACATTACTTTCACCTAAAGTAGGAAGAACCTCCCCTATATAATCAATGAATATATCATTAGGTCCTAATATTAATACCTTATCGCCTAACTGCTCTCTGAAATTGTATAAAAGATAAGCAACTCTATGAAGTGCAATTGTAGTCTTACCAGAACCTGCAACACCGTTAACTACTACAACCTTTATTCTTTCTTCTCTTATGATTTCATCTTGCTCCTTTTGGATAGTCATAACTATATCCTTAAGCTTTTCTCCTGCATTTGATGATAAAATCATTTGAAGAATATCATCTTTAACATCAATATCTGAATCGAAGAACCCCTCTAATTTTCCTTTTTTAATCATTATTTGTCTTCTTGCTAATATATCTACTAGAACTTCTCCAGCTGGTGACTTGTAACTAGTTTCACCTAATGTTCCCTTATAAAATAATGATGCAACTGGTGCTCTCCAATCTACTATGGCAGCATCAAAATTTCCTTCTGGAGTTAATCCATATCTACCAACATATATTTGTTCTGCATATCCATTATCCTCAAAATTAACTTTTCCAAAGTAAGGTGATTCCTTTAACTTTGTAAATTCAGCTAATTTTTTATCTATAGTTCTATACATTTCTTCTTTTACATATCTCTCATGATCGAAATATTCCATTACTTTATCTTCGTCATCTCTATACTCTTCAATAAACTTCTTTCTATATTCTAATATGTAATCTGAAACATCTTTTCTTTTTTGTATGTAATTTAATATTTCCTGACTTAATAAATTCAAAGTATATTCTAAATTTTGCTCTTCTTGTAAAAACTCAAAATTATTCAAAATAAACCCCTCCACGATTTTTTTAGTTGTAAGTTTCAAGTGACAAGTGAAAAGTGAAAAGCTTTGGTATAAATTTAGCCTTAGCTGAATTTTATAAAATAAATTTAAGAAATTCCCTAAGGAATTCCATCCACAACTTGCCACTTACCACTTGCCACTTACTAACAATGTTTAAGGAGTTAAGCTTGTTTTACTGCTTAACTCCTTATTATCATAATTAAATATTTTTTAATTTATTGATTTAAAAACATAAATAATCAATATTTTTATTATTTATCTTCCTTATCCATATCTAATAAAACTTCAGACTTTGATTCTTCTGCTTCTTTAATTATATTTTCTTCTTCTTGCTCAACAGCTTCTATAACCTCTTGAGCTACTTTCCTATCGTGCAGCTCTTCTGCTGTATCAGCACAAGCTTCTGTATATTTTTTATTTATTTCAAGTTCTCTACTCTTCTTTTCTTCTTCTCTTTTTTCCTTTAGTTCTGGATATTTTTCATATACAAACTTAAAGAATTCATCTCCAAAAATAGTTTCCTTTTCTAATAGGTATTCAGAAATTTTATCTAATAAATCTCTATTTTCTCTTAATATTTCTCTTGCCTTTTGATGACATTCCCTTATTATACTTAAAACCTCTTTATCTATTAAAGTTGATGTTTCCTCACTACAATTTCTAACAGCTCTTCCATCTAAATATCTATTTTGAACTGATTCTAATGCCATCATATCAAAATTATCAGTCATACCATAAATAGTTACCATATTTCTTGCTGTTTGAGTTGCTCTTTCAATATCATTAGAAGCACCTGTAGATACAAGATTAAATACTTCTTCTTCTGCAGCTCTACCACCTAACATAACCATTATTTGATTCATAAGTTCTTCTTTAGAAACAAGGTATTTTTCCTCTTCTGGAAGTTGCATAGTATATCCTAATGCTCCCATTGTTCTAGGAACTATTGTTATTTTATGAACTGGATCTGTCCCTTCTAAAAGCCCTGCAACCAATGCATGCCCAACCTCATGGAAAGCAACAACTTCTCTTTCTTTCTTAGAAAGTATTCTATCTTTCTTTTCTTTACCTGCAATTATAACTTCAACTGCTTCTTCTAAATCCTCTTGAATAACTTCTTCTCTTCCACTTCTAACTGCTCTTAATGCTGCTTCATTTACTATATTAGCAAGATCAGCTCCTACAGCTCCTGGGGTTCCTTTTGCAATTGATTCTAAGTTAACATTTGATGACATTTTAACATCCTTAGAATGAACATTTAATATTGCAATTCTTCCTTTTAAATCTGGTCTATCAACAATAACTCTTCTATCAAATCTACCTGGTCTTAAAAGTGCTTTATCTAGTATTTCAGGTCTATTTGTTGCACCTAAAATAACTATTCCCTTTGATGTATCAAACCCATCCATTTCAGTAAGTAATTGATTTAAAGTTTGCTCTCTTTCATCATTGCTTTGCATTTGACTATCTCTGCTCTTACCAATAGAGTCAATTTCATCTATAAATATTATACAAGGAGCCATTTTTTCAGCTTCTTTAAATAAATCTCTTACTTTAGCAGCTCCCATACCAACAAACATCTCAATGAAAGTTGAACCTGAAACTGAAAGGAATGGAACCTTTGCCTCACCAGCAACCGCCTTTGCTATAAGTGTTTTACCTGTTCCTGGAGGCCCTACTAAAAGTGCTCCCTTAGGTAATTTAGCACCTATTTCAGTATATCTCTTTGGATTATGAAGGAAATCTATTATTTCTGTTAATGATTCTTTAGCTTCATCTTGACCAGCTACATCTTCAAAGCTTACCTTAATATCTTTTTCTACATAAACTTTAGCATTACTTTTTCCTAAGCCACCCATTCCCATTGGGCCGCCACCCATCTTCTTAGACATTTTGTTAAATACAAATCTAACTATAAAGAACATTATAACTAATGGTAATACATTTATTATTATAAAATCCATAAACACTGATTGTTGTTTAGTTATTTCTGGATAATATTCTACATTATTATCTATTAATAACTTTATTAAATTAGGATTATCTGCATTTCCTGTATATAAAACTTTTCCTTTCATTTCACTTGAATCTTGTGGTGTGATTACAAGTGCTGTTCCATCTACTGTAACTTTCTTTACTTCCTTATTTTCAACCATTTTAACAAATTCATTATATGAAATTTCTTTAGTAGTTAACATTTCTTTTGCAGTTGAAAATGAATATAAGAATAAGAAAGCTACTACAACATATATTAACAAGAATTTGCCATTCTTTTTCTTGTCTCCATCTTTTCTATTATTTACATTATTATTCATATTTTTTTAATCTCCTACTAATCCTAAAATCTTTCTCAAAACTCTTATTTTATTTTTCCAAATTCACTCCAAGGATATACTTTTATTTGAGCCTTTCCTTTTATTTTACTACCATCAATATACGGATTTTCCCAATACCTTGAATCTAATGACCAGTATCTATTATCTCCTAAGAAAAAATACTTACCTTCAGGTACTTCGAATTCTCCACTATAATTATCTGCAGTTCCTATGTAATTTTCTTTTAGTGTTTCACCATTTACAGTTACAATCCCATCTTTGATAACTACCTTATCACCTGGTAATCCTATTAATCTTTTAATCATATCTTCATTTTTTTCATCTGAATGAAACACCACTATATCTCCACGCTTAAGTTTTTCTGGATTATAAATTCTTGTAACAAATAATCTATCACCAACATTTAATGTTGGAACCATAGATTCAGATGGAATTTTAACCTTAAAAATTAAAAACTTATTAATTAAAAATGCTAATACTAATGCTATTAATATTGGTACAACCCATTCAGTAAAGAAATTTGTTTTTTTTAATTCTATTCTCACTCTTCCCACATACCTTTCATTAAAATGCTTATTTCTTTTTTTCTCTTGTTAGTTGCTTCTATGTTTACTTTAGGTAAATTATTTTCATTTATAATTACTACATCACCTTCATTAGGTTTAATACAAAATGAATTTATATTTTTTGAAATTATATTATGATTCTCATCTTCTAAGATAACATAATCTTCTTCTATCCTATCAATTATAAATTTTTGTTCCTTCATATATACTATACTAACCCTCTTTTCCTTTATATATAATATAGATTATTAATTAAAATCTATATATGTTGGATAGTTATATTAAGTATACCATATTTATATAATAACTAATAGTATTACTCTTCATTATATACATTTATTATGTCAATTTTGTTACAACAAAAAATTTTATTAACGCTATATATATTTTATATATATTTTAATTTATTATAATATTGTAATAAAAAAATAGCCATACCTAAATTTGATATAGCTACTTATATATAATCTTTATAAATTCTTAAAATTTTATTTTCATTATATACAAAGTTGAAAACTCTTTAAATTTCTAAAGCTAAAAGTTCTTCATAACTTTGTCTTTTAGATACAACTCTTACAATACCATCCTTAACAAATATTACAGGAGCTTTAGGATTCTTATTATAATTACTTGACATTGAAAATCCATATGCACCAGTTGAAAATACAGCAAGAATATCACCTATTTCAGGATTTTGAATACATATATCATCAATAAATACATCTCCTGATTCACAACATTTTCCTGCTATAGCTACTCTTGTATCTAATTTTTCATTCATCTTATTTGCAATTGCCATTTCATATTTTGCTCCATATAAAGCAGGTCTTATATTATCAGTCATCCCTCCATCTACAGAAACGTAAGTCCTTACACCTTGTATATTTTTAATTGCTCCAATTGTATAAAGTGTAATTCCAGCATTTCCAACTATTGATCTTCCTGGTTCTATCGTTAATATAGGTTTTTCTACATTTAAATTTGAACATACCTCATCAACTTTTTTCAATATTACTTTACAATACTCTTTTATTGATTTTGGATTATCCCCATCAGTATAATGTATACCAAACCCACCACCTAAATCTAATTCGTGTATAGTATATCCAGTCTGTTCTTTAATTTCTTTTATAAACTTCATCATAATTTCAACAGCATCTTCATAAGGTTCTGTTTCAAAAATTTGGGATCCTATATGACAGTGTAATCCCTTTAAATTTAAATTTTCACAATCTAATGCATGTTTTACTGCCTCCATAATTGTTTCTCCAACTGGAGCAAATCCAAATTTAGAATCTATTTGTCCTGTCTTTATATACTCATGAGTATGAGCTTCTATTCCTGGTGTTAATCTTAAATAAATATCTTGTATCTTATTATATCTTTTTGATTCTTTATTTAACATTTTCATTTCACTTAAATTATCTACAACAAATCTTCCAACACCAAGTTTAACACCTAATTCAATTTCCCCCCTACTTTTATTATTTCCATGGAAATATACTTTATTTAAAGGAAATCCAGCTTTATAAGCAGTAAATAACTCTCCCCCTGATACTACATCTAAATAAAGACCCTGTTCTTCTACTAATTTACACATTGCTTTTGTCAAAAAAGCCTTTCCAGCATAAGCTACCTTATTATTTTCTTCCTTACATTTAAAATTATCATAGTAATCTTTACAAGTATTTATCAATAACTTCTCATCCATTACATATAATGGAGATCCAAATTCCCTAACTAAATGACTACAACTAACACCTCCTACTAATAATTCATTGTTTTTAACTTTCATTGCCCCAAATAATTTCATTATTATACCTCCAATAATCTATTTAATTAGAAGCCATTTATTATAAACCTCATTCATAAACTATTTAAAAATTATATTTAATCTACAAATTATTAACTTTTATTTAAAATAACGATAAAAAACTACCCATATAAAAACCTATAGGGTAGTTTACTTATTAAAATGCAAGTTTTATTCACAAAATAAACTCAATTTTTTTGATTGAATAATTGCACCTTTTTAGCACTCCACTTTCGTGACAGTTATGCATATGTTATATACATACCCAAAAATACCCCTTTACATAAAATATTCCTTCGGCTACTATACCTTTCATAAATTATCATAGCCCGTCAGCTCCAATTTATTACTATTTATAAATAGCACCTCTAACATAGGTTTTTTATAAAATTTTATTTAAATAATTAAAATAACATATTTTCATCAATAATAAATCTATTATATATGATATGTACATTGTTATTAATATGATACCATATTATTTAAATTATTCAACCATATTTTATTTTTTATGATAATTTTTCTATAAACTTCTATATTTATCCATCAAACTACTCATAGTATCTCCATTTGTTGGTGGCGTATAAGTTATAGCATTTGCACCTGCCTCTATTGTTTTTCTTATCGTTTCTTCATTTGGTCCACCTGTAGCTATTACTGGGAAGTTTGGAAATTCTTCTTTTATTTTTCTAACTATATTGGGAGTATCTTTTCCACCTGAAACATTTAATATTGTTGCTCCAGATTCTATTCTTTTTCTTATGTCTTCATTAATAGATACTACTGTAACTATTAATGGTATATCTATAGTTTCTCTAATTCTTGAAACAACTTCATTTGAAGTAGGTGCATTTACAACTACTCCCATAGCCCCTTTAAATTCTGCATCTAATGCTAAATTAACTACCCTCTTTCCTTGAGTTATTCCTCCCCCAACTCCACAAAAGACTGGCACATCTGCTGCCATTACTAATGCTGATGTTATTAACGGCTGAGGAGTAAATGGATATACTGCAATTATTGCATCTGCATTTGTATTTCTAATTATTGCAACATCTGTTGTAAATAGTAAAGATTTTATTCTTTTGCCAAAAATTTTTATCCCTGAACAATCCCTAATACATGAAGGAACTTCTACAACATGACTTCTTAAAAGTCCTTTTATTTCAGGCACATTTTTATGTCTCTTATTCTCCATCTAAACACTCCTAACACTAGTTTTATAGATATAATTATACTATTTAAATTTAATATTTAAAGAACTTTAAGTTAATATTATTTCTACTTCTTCATTTATTTCTATTCCATCTTCCGTTACTATACAATTATATGCAAAAATATCCACATCATTTTTTGCTGCAATTCTCAATGCTTCTCCAAATTCCTTATCTCTTTCATTATTTGGCGAAAACTTATTAACATCTTCTAATTGTATTAAAAACATTACACCAGCACCATATCCATTATTTTTAGCTTCAACTAGTTCTAATAGATGCTTTGCGCCCCTCTTTGTAGGTGCATCTGGAAATTTAGCATATCCATCACTTTCTAATGTAACTCCCTTTACTTCTAAATAGTATTCTTCTCCTAAATCGTTAGAAATCTTAAAATCAAATCTACTTTTTCCAAAGGTCTTCTCTCTTAAAATATTTGTATATTTAACAAGTTTCTTTATTTTTTTATTTTTTAAAGCTTCTTCTACAACTTTATTAGGTATTTGAGAATCCATACTTATTAATTTATTTCCCTTATAAACAGCAATTAAATCATATGGAGTTTTCCTAGTAGGATTATTTTCCTCTCTTAAAAATACAGTATACCCCTCTACAAGCAATTCTCCACACCTTCCAGTATTAGGTACATGTACTGTTATTTCTTCTTCTTCTAATTTAACTACTGCATTAAATCTATTGGGTCTATTTATAAACTCTGCTTTTTTTACATTTTTATTATATTTCATTTTATATAACTCACCCCTTTAAAATTTTTGTATATTACATTTTTCTATATCTTTTAATAAAAGTTATCCACAAACTTTAATTACATATTACCGTATTTTTATTTGAATATTTAACTTATTATCAAGTTATCCACAACTTTTATCCACAATTCTGTGGATATTGTTGATAACTTTATTTTTTAGAATGTAAGTTCGCATTATTTGTTCTACAAACTTTTCATATTTTTTACATTACCCACTATATAGTTGTTTATTTTTATAATAACCTAATATATTGTGTCAATACTATAAAAAAGTTTTCAACATTTTTTAGATTTTATCCACAATCTGTGGATAACTTTTGTGTGAACTACTCTCCACTTATAGAAGTGGGAGCTTCTTGGTGAATATACCTAAAGGTACAAGTTTACCCAAGCTTACAAGGTAGTTCCTACATCAAGATAATACCAAAATTATATTACTAATTTTAGTAAGTTTTTACTTGCATTTATATCTCTATCGTGTTTTGTACCACATTCTGGACAAGTCCACTCTCTCAATGCTAAGTTTTTTACATCAATATTCTTATATCCACATTCTGAACATAATTGACTACTTGCATAATTAGTTGGAGCAACTACAATATTTCTTCCATACCAATCAGCCTTGTATTCTAACATTGTTCTAAATTCACTCCATGCTACTTCGCTAATCACTTTTGATAATTTATTATTTTTAAGCATATTTTTTACTTTCAAATCTTCTATAGCTATAGATTGGTTTTCTCTTATTAGCTTAGTAGATAATTTGTGTAAAAAATCTTTACGTTGATTAGTTATCTTCTCATGTAATTTAGCAACCTTCAATCTTGCTTTGTATCTATTGTTACTTCCCTTTTGTTTTCTTGACAAATCCTTTTGTAGTTTAATTAAT
>OJMJ01000031.1_pt1 | contig 64464 bp, 48 predicted proteins | sample 1597181 | NCBI WGS metagenome assembly OJMJ01 (sample SAMEA2452126, study PRJEB22498) | human gut metagenome | biome: human feces; feature: human gut; material: feces | place: Australia | collected 2012
GACCTTCTTATAGAACTAAATCAAAATTAGAACATTTAGAAAGCTCTTTGACTAAGATGTAAATTCTAATTATTGTACATAATTATTTTCCACTTTTTATACAAAAATATATTGACATTTACACTTAAACAAAAGAAGGCTAAAGTTGTAAGTTTAAGACCTTTTGTGGTTAAGCTAACATACAAAACTAAAACTGAATATATACAAAAACTAAATTTGGGTGTAGATAGTGGATATTCTAATATCGGTTTTAGCGTCATAGACGCAAAACAAGAATATATTGCTGGAGAAGTTAAACTTCTTGAAGGAATGAAAAAAAGATTATTAGAAAAAGCTTCATATAGAAGAATTAGACGAAGTAGATTAAGATATAGAAAAGCTAGATGGAATAATAGAGTTAAGTCTAAGAAAAAAGGATGGTTAGCTCCATCTTTAAAGCACAAACTGGATACTCACATTAAATTTATAGATTATTTAAAAAATATACTTCCAATAGAGAAAATTACTATTGAAGTTGCTAATTTCGATATTCAAAAGATGAAAGATGATTTGATTTCTGGTATTGATTATCAAAGTGGGGATATGTTTGGTTTTTGGAATGTGAGAGAATTTGTCCTTCACAGGGACGGTCATAAGTGTCAAAATCCAAACTGCAAACATAAAGATAAGAAAGAGCAGATATTAAAAGTTCATCACATTAGATACCGAAGCGAAGGCGGTAGTGATAGACCTGAAAACTTAATTACACTTTGTAGTAAATGCCATACTCCCGTCAATCATAGGAAGGGAAAATTTCTTTATGATTGGTGCGTGAATGGTAAAAAAGTTAGAGGTTTTAAAGGAGGGCACTGAAAAAGTGCCTTTTATTTTTGTCTAAATTACATGGTAAAAAATGAGAACCCTTAGAAGCGATTCTAAGGGTTCTCTATTAACTTTTTAGACATATTTGACCTCTGAAATTTTCCTAAAATTTTGATATTTACTCAATAATTTTAGTTTTTCAGTGGCTTCGTTTTAAAGAGGCTACATTTATGAGTATGATTAGATGGTATTTAGTTAATGAATTAAAATCTAAACATAATAATGTGTCTATAACTTATGGATATATTACTAAAAATCATAGAATTCAAAATGGTATCGAAAAGAGCCATTTAAACGACGCTTTTGCTATTGCAAAAGGAACGAATCAAGCTCGAACTAAAGACAGGTTTTTAGTAATTCAAGATAGGCTCAAAAATAGAAGTTTAGAGAAATTCTATGATTCAAAAATTATAGATATTAGAACAGAAAAAAAGGTTTCTGGTGGAGACTTAAACTGTGGTAGAAGCACAAGAAACAAAAATCTTAATACAGAAAATTTAAGAAAATATAGAGGTGTTAAAATATCAAAAGGTCAGCGTAGAATAAGAAAACAAAAATATTTCTATCAACCTAATGATTTAGTTAAATATGATGGAAAAGTTTATACTGTTAAAGGAACTCAAAACGAAGGCAAGTATATCGCTTTAAAGGAAATTAAAAAAGTTCCTAAAGTGGAGTTATTAATACCTTATGTTTTTAAGAAAGGGCTTAACTGGAGTTATAGATTATGTTAGTGAAAACCACAGTAAATATCTGTTAATGGTTCATTTGATATTTGTTTAATCTCATCTCCAAATTTGCTTATAAAATTTGGAGATGAGATTAAACAAATATTTTATGATATAGCCAAGGAGAAAGATATTGTGATTGTAGAAATGGAAGTAGATAAGAACCATATACATCTACTGGTACATTACAAACCAACTATGTCAGTTTTAGACTTAGTTCGATGGTTTAAGCAAATTTCTACATATAGATTGTGGAGGTAAAACAATAATATGATGGAACTAGCTAAGTTCTTTTGGAAAGAAAAAACTTTCTGGTCAGATGGATATTTCTCATGCAGTATTGGAAATGTTTCTAAGGAAACAATTGAAAAATATATACAAAATCAATGTTAGGGCTTACATCCGCTACTTTAAAAGGATAGCGGTTTTACGCCAGTATGTATAAAGGGAAAAGTATTGCCAGTATAGTGAAGCATAATAGTATAATAATATATTTGTGATTAATTAAAAAAATTAAGATTTAAATTTGTCTCAATACAGGAAATTATTGCCTAAGCTTAGGGGGATTCTTGTATTATATAATAAAAAAGTATATAATAATTAAGTTAAGTGAGACTGAAAATTTTAATTTGGCAAGTAAAAATTACTCAGTGACTGAAAGAAGCATAGTTTATTTTAAAATAGACCTCAAATTTTAATTTAGTTGGCTGAAATTTACTTAATCACTAGAAAAAATAAAGATTTTCTATAATAAAAAGAAATAAATTTAAATTTATATATAAATAATTTTAGGAGGACACAATATTGGCTGATTACATAAATGAGATTAAAAAGAGAAGAACCTTTGCAATTATTTCTCACCCAGATGCTGGTAAAACAACATTAACAGAAAAGTTCCTATTATATGGAGGAGCAATAAGACTTGCAGGTTCAGTAAAAGCAAGAAAAGCATCAACACATGCTGTTTCTGACTGGATGGAAATAGAAAAGCAAAGAGGTATTTCTGTTACTTCATCTGTTATGCAATTTAATTATGCAGGACACTGCATAAACATCCTAGATACTCCAGGACACCAAGACTTCTCAGAAGACACATATAGAACACTTATGGCTGCTGACTCTGCTGTAATGGTAGTTGATGCTGCTAAGGGGGTAGAAGATCAAACAAGAAAGTTATTCCATGTTTGTTCATTAAGAGAAATGCCAATCTTTACATTCATCAACAAGATGGATAGAGAAGCTCAAGATCCATTTGGATTATTAGAAGATATTGAAGCAGAACTTGGAATTAAAACTTATCCAATGAATTGGCCAATAGGTTCTGGTAAAGACTTTAAAGGTGTTTATGATAGACAAAATCAAAGAATTATAGCATTTAATGGTGGGAACCACGGTTCTACAGAAGTTGAAGCTATTGAAGGTTCTGTTGATGATGAAAAATTCAGAGAAATATTGGGTGAAGCACTTCACGATAAATTAATGGAAGATATTGAACTTCTTGATATTGCTGGTGATGAACTTGATATGGAAAAGGTTAGATTAGGGGAATTAACTCCAGTATTCTTTGGATCAGCGTTAACAAACTTTGGTGTTGAACCATTCTTAGAACATTTCTTACAAATGACTACTTCACCACTTGCTAGAAATTCAAATATTGGAGAAATTGATCCATTTGATGATAAATTCTCTGCATTTGTATTTAAGATTCAAGCAAACATGAATAAAGCTCATAGGGATAGAATTGCATTCATGAGAATTTGTTCAGGTAAATTTACAAAAGGTGAAGAAGTATTCCATATGCAAGGTGGAAAGAAGCTTAAACTTGCTCAACCTCAACAATTCATGGCTGAAAATAGAGAAATTGTTGAAGAAGCATATGCAGGAGATATTATTGGGGTGTTTGATCCAGGTATATTCTCAATTGGAGATACTTTATGTTCACCAAGTAAGAAATTTAAGTTTGAAGGAATTCCAACATTTGCTCCAGAACATTTTGCAAGAGTTAGACCAGTTGACACTATGAAGAGAAAACAATTTGTTAAAGGGGTTACTCAAATAGCTCAAGAAGGGGCAATCCAAGTATTTAAGGAAAACCATGTTGGTATGGAAGAAATAATAGTTGGTGTTGTAGGGGTACTTCAATTTGAAGTTTTAGAATACAGACTTAAAAATGAATACAACGTTGAAATCAAGATGGATAGACTTCCATTTAGATATGTAAGATGGATAGAAAGCTATGATGGAGATGTTGATAGATTAAACTTAACCTCTGATGCGAAGAGAGTTAAAGACTTTAAAGATAGAGATCTTATTATATTCCAAAATGACTGGGGTATCAATTGGGCTTTAGATCATAATAGTGGATTAGTGCTTTCTGGTGTTGGAAAGAGTGACGAATAAGATTAGTTATAAGTTAAAAATAGCAAATTAAGAATTATGTTGATAATTTTATAATTTGATGTTTTTGTACTTATAGTATTTATATAATGTAAAAAATATTTAGAACAAACTGTAATTAAAAAATGTTCATATAAATAGAAAATTTTGGAATTTATTTGTATGAATCATTTTTAGATTAATAAATACAGTTTGTTCTTTTTTTATGTGGAGTTATTTTAGTATATAAATAATTTAGCACAATTTTTAAATATAGTATTTACAATATTTTAGAAAATGAATATTAATTTAAAATAGAAATTTTTATAAAAATTATAATATACTGTAGTAAACAATAATATATAATTATAATTTGTTTTTGATATAATATAATTAAATTTTCAAATAAAATATAATATTAAATACAATAGGAGAAATATGAGATGATAGATATACACTCACATATAATAAGTGGAATTGATGATGGGTCAAAAAATACAGAAATGACTATTAAAATGCTAGAAATGGCAGAAGAATCAGGTACAACAGATATTGTAGCAACACCTCACTTTATGAGAGGAAGATTTGAAGTTACATATAAAGAAGTAATTGATGAAGTAGAAAATTTAAAAAAATTAACAAAAGAAAATTCTATAAACATTAATATATATTCAGGGCAAGAAGTTTACTATAGCAGAAATATTTTAGAATATTATAATCAAGGAATGATAGGAACAATTAATAATACAAGATATATGTTAATAGAATTTCCAATGCTAGAATTTAATATTGAAGAGGCAATAAATACATTATATGAATTACAAATAAGAGGGATTGTACCAATAATAGCTCATCCAGAAAGATATAAGCAATTTATTAAAAATCCTTCACAAATAAATTTACTTATAAAAGAAGGTATGTTATTTCAAGTAAATGCAGGCAGTATTAATGGTGATTTTGGAAGAGATGTTAAAAAAACTGCAATTAAATATTTAAATAATAATATATATAGCTTCATTGGATCAGATGCACATAGAGATAAGGGAAGAAATACTGATATAAAAAATGTAATTGAAGTTTTAGAATATAATCAAAGAAAATCATTTATTAATAATGGAAAAGCTATGCTCAAAAATGAAGAAATAGAGTTTAGAGGAATTCCAATTAAGGAAAAGAAGTTTTTAGGAATATTTTAACTTTAAAATTGCAAATTACAATATATTACAAAAAAGATAGCCTTTGATGATAGTCAACAATATAAAGATTTATAGATTTAGGGCGTAAAACCTCGTGGCTTCATGCCCGAGGCTGTAAGCCCATTACTTTAATTTTTGGTCTTGTATATATTTTTTAATTATCTCAGAACTAACTGCCCTAGCAGTACCGATATAATATCCTTTGCTCCATAATCCACTACCCCAAAACTTATTTTTCTTTAAACTTGGAAATGCTTTAAACATTTCGTTAGCACTAACATTTTTAAGGATTTTAACTAGTTCTGTTGGTGCAATAGTTGGTGGAGCAGATATAAAAAGATGAATGTGGTCAGGCATAATTTCTTGCTCTAAAACTTAAAAACCATAATTATATGAGATAACTTTAAATAATTTCAAAATTTCATATTCTAATTCATCTTTAAATATATGATGTCTGTATTTTGGACAAAATACAATATGATAATTGATGTTATATACGCTATGTTTAGTTTTTCTTATCTTCTCTTTCAATTATAAGTTTCATTCCTTCTTCGATTAAATCATTAGCATTAACTCCTTTTTGGAGTGCTAATATTCTAATGCTTTTGTATAGTTCTTCATCTAATGTTGTGTTGATATTCTTTCTTGCCATTTTGTTCACCTCACAATATTTTTAATCATATTATAATACGTAGTTGACCATATATCAATGTAGAGTTATAATAAATACATAGATAAATATGTAAGGAGGTGGAAAAATGAAGTTAAGTTTTAAATTCAAACCAAGTATTAGTAAAAAACAATTAGAAATAGTAGAGGAATTATCTTATCATACAACTAAGTTATATAATATTATCAACTATGATTTAAGAGAAAATGGTGTAAAAACTTATTACGATATAGAGAAAGAATACAAGTCAAATTGGCATTGTGATTTTCTTCATAGCCATACAAGACAGCAAATGTTTAAAGTATTAGAACAAAATTGGAAGTCTTATTTTGCAAGTGTTAAAGACTTTGGAATAAATCCAACTAAATATAAAGCAAAGCCAAGACCTCCAAAATTTAAAAATACTGATAAAAATAAGAATGAAATTATATTTACTAATCTTGCTATAAGATATGATAATGGATTATTAAAGCTATCATTATCAAAAGCCATAAAGTCGCTATTTAATGTGGAAAGTCTTAATTTTGAAGTTTCTAAAAAACTACAAAGCATTATAGATTGGAATAGCTTACAACAAGCAAGATTTAACTATGATAAAGTTCAAAAATGTTGGTATATAATTGTAATTTACAAAAAAGAGGAATTAGAAAATAATAAAACTAATGTTGGAAGCATAGACTTAGGACTTGATAATATAGCCACATTAACATTTAAAGATGGTTTGAATCAATATATCTTTTGTGGCAAAAAGCTAAAATCAGTTAATTCTTATACTAATAAAAAAATAGCTCATTTACAATCAATAGAAATGTTTAAATGTGGTTCAGATAAGTTTAAAAATACTAAAAGAATTAATAAAATTAGAAGATATAGAAATAACTATATAAATGACTATATGCATAAAGTTTCTAAATCTATTATAGACAAGTCTATTGAAAATAATGTAGGCAAAATAGTAATAGGAAAACTTAAAGGAATAAAGCAAAATATGAACTATAATAAGAACTTTGTTCAAGTGCCTATACAACGTTTAGCAGAGCTAATAAGCTACAAAGCTAAACTGCAAGGCATAGAAGTTAAATTCCAAGAAGAAAGCTATACAAGTGGATGTAGTGCTTTAGACTTAGAAGCTATTACAAAAAAGAACTATAACAAATCAAGAAGAATAGTTAGAGGATTATTTCTAAGTGGTTATGGACTTATAAATTCAGATATAAATGGAAGTCTAAACATACTTAGAAAATCAGAAAAATGTATTCCCGACTTAATTAACTTAAAGAGGGATAATGGGAAATTGGGCTCTCCCAAGCGTATAAGGGTGGCTTGTTAATTCAAGTGGAAACTTAAATATCAGACTACGCTAAAAGAATCCTCGTGGTCTTGTACCCGAGGTAGTTCAAATAAAACTTAATAGCCTAAAGTAAGAGAGAGAGTTTTATTTTATAAAATAATTAATTATAAGGGGATATCGTATTAAGAATAAATACTACAATATATTATGTTGATTTTTATTTTTTAAAAAAATATATTGTGTATAAAAGTTTTAGTGCGACAGCACCAGTTTAAGGATTAAATAAAAAATATCTATATTAATAAGAAAAGAATTTATTAATATAGATATTTTTATTTGTAAAAATTATAAGTAAAATTATTTAATTAAAGAAGCTTAGTTTTAATTTTTGATAGCAGGGAGAGTAATTGTCTTCTTTTTTTATGATAGTTTAAATTGTTTTCTGTACAATATTTATAAAGTGTTAAATTGGGAGTTAAGTACGAAACTTTTATAAGATTAAATTCATCATCAGTAAGAGAGTTTAAAATGTTTTTTAATTCTAAATGTTGCATATTTTTAATTATGTCATTTTCTAAATTATAATCATCCTTTAATAATGATTCTATATCATCATGTTCATCTAAAGTAATATTAAGGCTTGATTCGCTTGAGTATTTAATTTGTGTACGGGCAAGATTTCTGTAAGAGTTTTTTATTGAATTTATTATATAACAATCAATATAGTTTTCACCATGACTAATGTCATATTTTTGAGTTGCTTTAATAACTGCAATACTTCCAATTTGTATTAAATCATTTTTTTCATAATTTTTTAGTATATAAGAAGTTGAATATTTTAAGATAAGAGGTTTGTATTTGTTTATTAAGTAAAGCATAGATTTAGAATCATTCATTTTAGCATTTTGTAAGATTTCTAGTAAACTTTCTTGTTTAAAATAAGTTTTGTTTTTACAATAATTCAAAGTTATCACCCCATTATATCAGTTTAAAGAACTTATGTTCCTGAACATACATTCATTATACTGCATCTGTGGTAAAAATTACATAATATTTATACAATAAATATCTACAAAATAATTTAAAATTAGAATTTATTTTTAATGTATAATTTATATATAAATTTAAGAATATAATTAATTTATTTTAAATTAAAGAAATTTATAAAATATATTGCAAGAAATGGTTTACTTAATATAAGTTATAAGATATAGAATATAAATTTTAAAAAAATTTTTTTCAAATTACGACAATTATAAATTAAATTTTAAAAAAAGAATAATTAATATTAAAAAAAGAATATATATATAAAGAGAAAAAAGTAATATAATAACAATAAAGTTAAATTAAATAAATATAATACTAAAAGATACTAAGTAATGAAATTATTAAAAAGAATTTTGGCAAATTAATAAGATTTTTTTTTTATAATTTTTATGATATAATTTCAATGCGAAGGAGAGAAAAAAAGAAAGAATTATGGGGTGGATATAAATATAAATGAATAATATTTCAAAAGTTTTAGACGGAATAAAAGATAAATGGAAGAATATTGTCTTAATTGTTTTGTCTTTTTTATTAATTTCAAGTATTTATAATATATTTTTTATAAATAAAGAATATGAAGCTAATGTAAAAATATTTATTGGTAAACAAAAGTTTAAAAATATAACAGAAACTTATAATAATGAAGAAATTAATTTATATCAAAGATTAATTACTACTTATTCTGAAGTTATAAAAAGTAAAAAACTTATTAATGAATCAATAAAAGGCTCTAAAATGAATTATTTACAAGATAAATATAAAAATATAAATTATGACTTATTTATGGAAAACTTAACTGTTAATCCAATTGCAAATACTCAAATTATTGAAATAAAGTATAAAAGTTTAAATCCACAGCAAAGTTATGATTTGTTGTATTCTATAACAGAAAATTTAATTAGTTATTCTAAAGAGTTATATCCCAATGTTAATATAACAGTTTTAGAGCAAGTCCATGTTAATTTAAAGCCGTTAATGAATAAAAAATTAACAATTATTGGATTAGGGTTAATGTTAGGATTAATAGTAGGAATAGGTGGAATAATAGGAGTAATGTATTTAAATAACACATATAAAAATCAAAAATCCTTAGAAGAGGAAATAGGCTTAACTGTTATAGGAGTTATTCCTAAAATTGATTAATAAATATGTGATAAAAATAATTAAATAATTATTAAATTAATTATCATTAAAAAGGAGTGTATATTTAATGAATGAAATGGAAGAACAAGTAATTAGTTTGTCGGAAATTTTTGAAGCAATAAAAAAGCGTTGGATAATGATTGTAGCAATTACTTTAAGTGCTACTTTAATATCAGGGATTTTAAGCTTTTTTGTAATTAAGCCAGTATATGAAACAAGTACTAAGTTGTTTATTGGTAAAGAGGAAAGTGAAGATACAGTATATAATACAAATGATATTCAAATGTATCAAAAATTATTACAAACTTATGCTCAAGCTATAAAAACAAAAGATTTAGTTGGAAGGGCAATAAATTCTTTAAATTATGAATTAGAACCAAGTAGGGTTGTTGGAGCATTAACTGTAACTCCAGTTGCAGATACTCAAATTCTTCAAATTAAATATAAAAGTAAAAATCAACAAGAAGCAGTTGATGTATTAAAAAATGTAACAGAACAATTTATTATTACATCTAAAGAGTTAGTTCCTAATGGAAATGTAAGAGTAATTGAAGAAGTTGAATTTCCAGAAAATCCAGTAAGTCCAAATAAAAAAATGAATATTGCAATAGCATTTTTATTAGGCTTAATGGTAAGTCTTGGATTAGTTTTCTTATTAGAATACTTAGATAATACATATAAAAATAAAGAACAGCTTGAAAAGGAATTAGATATACCAGTACTTGGAGAAATTCCAGATGTTGATATATTATAGGGGGAAAAGTAATGTTTATAGTTCAAAAAAATCCAAAATCTATAGCAGCGGAAGCTTATAGAAGTTTAAAAACTAATATTCAATATTCTTCTTTTGATAAAGAATATAAAACTATAGTAATAACAAGTTCTAATCCAGGGGAAGGAAAATCAACTACTTCTGGAAACTTAGCATTAACTTTAGCAGAAGGTGAATCAAGAGTTTTATTAGTTGATTGTGATATGAGAAAACCCTCAATGCATAAAAATTTTAGAGTTACTAATACATATGGAATTGCAGATATATTACTTCAAAGAAAAAAGGTTATGGATGTAGCTCATATGTATAATAAAAATTTAAGTATTATAACTGCAGGAAAGGTACCTCCAAATCCAGCTGAAATGTTAGGGTCAAAAGCAATGAGTGCATTTTTAGAAGAAATGAAGGAGCATTTTGATTATATAATTTTAGATACTCCACCAGTACAAGTAGTTGCTGATGCACAAATATTATCAACAAAAGTTGATGGAACAATTATTGTTGTTAGAGCTGGAGTTACTAAAAAAGAGGATGTTCATGACACTGTGAATACTTTAAAAAAGGTAAATGCAAATATTATTGGAACAGTTCTTCATGCAGTTGATAGTAGTAAAAATAAATATTATTACTATTATGGAGAAGAATAATATTTTTTAATAACTGTATGTGAATGGGTTAAATTTGTATATAGAAATGGGGAATTAAAGTGGAAGGGATTGAATTAAAGTTTGAAAATAAACAAAATCTTAGAGTTTATGAAATTTGTAAAAGGATAATTGATATTATAGGTGCTGGATTAGGATTAATTTTATTAAGTCCAATAATAGCTATTGTTGCTTGTGCAGTTAAATTTACTTCTAAGGGACCGATATTTTTTTCACAAAAGAGAGTTGGGAAAAATGGTGAATTATTTGAAATGTATAAGTTTAGGTCCATGGTTGTAAATGCAGAGGAACTTAAAGAAGATTTAGAAGAACAAAATGAAATGTCAGGTCCTATGTTTAAAATTAAAGATGATCCTAGAATTACTAAGGTTGGAAAGTTTATTAGAAAAACTTCTATTGATGAGCTTCCACAGCTTTGGAATGTTCTAAAAGGAGATATGAGTTTAGTAGGGCCAAGACCAAGTTTGCCTAAGGAAGTTGAGCAATTTGACAATTGGATGTTTAAAAGATTAAGTGTACGTCCTGGATTAACTTGTTATTGGCAAGTTAGTGGAAGAAATAATATTGATTTTGAAGATTGGATGAAGCTTGATTGTAGGTACGTGGATGAGAGAAATCTTTGGATTGATATTAAATTGATATTTAAGACGGTATTTGTATTATTTGGGGATAAAAATGCACATTAGTGGAAAACTTCAATTCTTAAAGGTTAAAAAAATATGAAATAAAAATATAAAATTTTATTTTATATTTTTTTAGTCTATAAAATGGATGAAGAATGATAAATTTAATGTATATAATTTTTCAGTAAAGGGGAATTTAAAAATGAAAATAGCAGTAGCGGGTACAGGATATGTGGGGTTATCTAATGCAATTTTATTAGCTCAAAATAATGAAGTAGTTGCAGTAGATATTATTCAAGAAAAGGTAGATATGATTAATGATAGGGTGTCACCTATTGTTGATAAAGAAATAGAAGATTACTTATCAAATAAAGAATTAAATTTAGTAGCAACTACAGATGTATACAAAGCATATAAAGATGCGCAGTTTGTAATTATTTCAACACCAACAAATTATGATCCGGAAATGAACTACTTTAATACAAGAAGTGTTGAAGCTGTAATTGCAAATGTATTATCTATTAATCCAGAAGCAACTATGGTAATTAAGTCTACAGTTCCAGTTGGATATACAAAAAGAGTAAAAGAAATGTTTGAAACTGACAACATAATTTTCTCACCAGAATTTTTAAGGGAAGGAAAGGCTTTATATGATAATCTTAATCCTTCAAGAATAATTGTTGGTGAACAAAGTGAAAGGGCAGAAAAGTTTGCTAATCTTTTAAAAGAAGGAGCTATAAAGGAAGATATCCCAGTATTATTTACAGATAGTACTGAAGCAGAAGCAGTTAAGCTTTTTTCTAATACATATTTAGCTTTAAGAGTTGCTTATTTTAATGAATTAGATACTTATGCTGAAATGCATGGATTAAATACTAAGCAAATTATTGAAGGTGTTGGATTAGATCCAAGAATAGGAACCCATTATAATAATCCTTCTTTTGGTTATGGGGGATATTGTTTACCTAAGGATACTAAGCAATTAAGAGCTAACTATGCTGATGTTCCTAATGAAATTATTGGAGCTATAGTTGAAGCAAATCGAACTAGAAAAGATTTTATTGCTGAGCAAATAATTAAGAAGAATCCTAAGACTGTAGGTATTTATAGATTAACTATGAAAACTGATTCTGATAATTTTAGAGCATCTTCTATTCAAGGTATAATGAAGAGAATTAAAGCTAAGGGAATTGAAGTTGTGGTTTATGAACCAGTTCTTAAGGAAGATAATTTCTTTAATTCTAGAGTTGTTAGCAATTTAGATGAGTTTAAGAAAATATCTGATATTATTGTATCAAATAGGTTAGATAAAGAATTATTTGATGTACAGGAAAAGATTTATACTAGGGATTTATTTAATAGGGATTAATTAGGAGGTAGTATTATGTTAACTGCATTAATTATGGCAGGTGGAAAAGGAACAAGATTCTGGCCACTTTCTACTGAAGAAAAACCAAAGCAATTTTTAAAGTTAATAGGTGAGGAAACTATGATACAAATGACCGTAAATAGAATTAAGCCTATTATTCCTATAGAAAGAATATTTGTTTGTACTAGTAAGATGTATGTTGACTTAGTTAAAGAACAACTTCCAGAATTATCAGAGCGAAATATTATAGTTGAACCAGAAGGAAGGAATACTACACCGTGTATTGCAGTATCTGCAATGGTAATAAATAGATATTATAAAAATGTAAATATGGTAGTATTACCTTCAGATCATTTAATAAATGATGAAGATGAATTTAGAAATACACTTTTAGTTGCTGATAGATTTATAAAGGAAAAAGATGAAGCAATTGTTACTTTAGGAATGAATCCAAGTAGACCAGAAGTAGGTTATGGATATATTAAGTATAGTGATGAAGTATTAAAGTCAAATGATTTTAGAGTTATAAAAGTAGATACATTTGTTGAGAAACCTAATTTGGATACTGCTAAAAAATATTTAAGAGAAGGTAACTACTTATGGAATGGTGGAATGTTTATTTGGAGTATTAATAATGTAATAAATCAAATAAAGATGTATTCACCTAATACATATAATGCACTTATAAATGTAATGGAAGTAAGTGAAGATAAATTACAGGAAATCATTAATAATAACTATGAAAAGACAGAAGCAACTTCTATTGACTATGCAGTTTTAGAAAAGTCTAAGGATGTATATGTAATTCCAAGTAATTTTGGATGGGATGACGTAGGAAGTTGGGAAGCTTTAGATAGATATAGAGAAAAAGATGAATCTGGAAATGTATTAGTTGGACATAGTAAGGTTGTTAAGGCTAATAATAACTTAGTTATTTCATCTAACAATAGTGTAGTTGTTGAAGGTTTAGATGATATTTACGTAATAGAAAGTGGCGGAAAAGTTCTAGTTGGGCATAAATCAAATGTGGCTAATGTTAAGGAATTAAAAAATATAGTATAGGTCAGTGGGAGTAAGATGAATAAAAAGAAAAAGTTATTAGTATATGCACATTACTATTACCCAGATGTAGCATCAACAGGACAAATACTTACAGAGTTATGTGAAGGAATGAAAGAGACTTTTGATATCACTGTAATATGCGTTGTTCCTAGTTATACTGGAAAAATAGAAGAAAAGTATAAGACTCAAAGAATTTATAAAGAAAATATAAATGGAATAAATATTGTAAGAGTAAGAGTGCCAGAATTCCAAAAAAGTAATAAAGTAAGTAGAATAAAAAATTTATTATCATATTTCTTTAATTCTTTAATAGCAACATTAAAGATAGAAAAGCAAGACTACATATTTACAATATCACAACCACCAATATTAGGTGGAATACTTGGTGTATTAGGTAAATGGATTAAAGGTGGAAAACTTATATATAATATACAAGATTTCAATCCAGAACAAACAATGGCTGTTGGATATGCTAAAAATAAATTATTACTTAATACAGTAATGATGATAGATAAATTCAGTTGTAAGCAATCTAATGAAGTTATTGTAGTTGGAAGAGATATGCAAGAAACTTTAAGAAATAGATTTAATAATAAAAAAGTACCTGAAAATACTTTTATAAATAATTGGATAGATGAAAAGGAAATATATCCTTTAAATGAGAATCACCATAAAATTGTAGCTTTTAAAGAGAAGTATAATTTACAAGATAAATTTATAATAATGTATTCAGGTAATATAGGCCTTTATTATGATTTAGAAAACATAATAAAAGTAATAGGTAAGTTTAAAGGAAGAGAAGATGTAATTTTTGCTTTTGTAGGTGATGGAACTGTTAAGAAAGAAATAGAAAGTTATGCTACAGAAAATAAATTAAATAATGTTACTTTCATTCCTTATCAAGATAAAGCTGATTTAGTTTACTCATTAAATTCAGCAGATATACATTGGGTTGTTAATGCAAAGGGAATAAAGGGTGTATCAGTGCCAAGTAAGCTTTATGGAGTAATGGCTGCTGGAAAGTCAGTACTTGGAGTTTTAGATGAAGGTTCGGAAGCAAGACTTATAGTTGATGAATGTAATTGTGGAGTTTGTACAGAGCCTAGTAATTATGATGAGATATACAACAAAATAGAATATATATTAAATAATAAAGAAAAAGTAAAAAGTTTAGGGCAAAATGGAAGAAAATATTTAGAAATGAATTTAACTAAAGAAGTTTCTATTAATAAATATAAAAACACAATTTTATCAGTGGAGTCTAAAATAATGAATACAAAAGGTAAAATTAAGAATAATAAAGAAGAATTAACCATTTAAAGAAAAAGGAGAGAATTAAAATGAAAAAAGTAGCTTTAATTACAGGTATAACAGGGCAAGATGGATCATATTTAGCAGAATTATTAATTGAAAAAGGATATGAAGTACACGGTATAGTTAGAAGACATTCAACTATTAATACTTCAAGAATAGATCACTTATTTGAAAATCCAGAAATTGGTGGTAAGTCTTTATTCTTACACCATGGGGATTTAACTGATTCATCAAATTTAAATAGATTAATAGAAAAAATTCAACCTAATGAAATATATAACTTAGCAGCACAATCTCATGTTGCAGTATCTTTTGAAGTTCCAGAATATACAGCTGAAACTACGGGAGTTGGGACTTTAAGATTATTAGATGCAATAAGAGAAACTGGGGTTAAGTGTAAGTTCTATCAAGCTTCAACATCGGAATTATTTGGAGGACTTCCAGAAACTGCACCACAAAGTGAAAAAACTCCATTCTATCCAAAGAGTCCATATGGAGTTGCTAAACTTTATTCTTATTGGATAACTGTAAATTATAGAGAATCTTATGATATGTTTGCTTGTAATGGAGTATTATTTAACCATGAATCACCAAGAAGAGGTGAAACTTTCGTTACTAGAAAGATTACAATGGCAGTTGCAAATATAATGGCTGGAAAGCAAGAAAAATTATCTTTAGGAAACTTAGATGCTAAGAGAGACTGGGGATTTGCAGGAGATTACGTATACGGAATGTGGTTAATTCTTCAACAAGAAAAACCTCAAGACTATGTTTTAGCAACTAATGAAACTCATACAGTAAGAGAATTCGTTGAATTAGCATTTGCTGAAGTTGGAATTGAAATTGAATGGAAAGGAACTGGAGTAGATGAAAAAGGATATGATAAAGCTACTGGTAGATTATTAGTAGATGTTAATCCAAGATACTTCAGACCAGCAGAAGTTGAATTATTATGGGGAGATTCAACTAAGGCTGAAAAAGAATTAGGATGGGAAAGAAAAGTAAGCTTTAAAGGATTAGTTTCTATGATGGTTGATGCTGATATGAAAGCTTTAGCTGGAATAGGTTCAAAGGAATTTGTAGCACAAAGATAAGCTGATTTAGAAGCAGCAGTTACTAAGTAATATGATAAAAGGAAAGACTATTGCTTTCTTCATTTCAGATCATGGATTTGGACATGATTCAAGGAATATACCTATTATTAGGTATATTCTTGAGGCTACTAAAGATATTAGGATAATTATTAAAACTGGTAAAAATCAAGGACAATTTATTAGAGACTTAGTTGGAGATTTTAATGGAAGAGTTACTTATTTTTTTGAAGCTATGGATATGGGACTTGTTTTAAAAGAAAATAGTTTAGATGTTGATTCAGAAAAGTTAGAGGAAAAAGTACAAGACTATATAAGTAGTTTTGAGGAAAAGGTTAGCAAAGAAAATGAGTTTCTACATTATAATAATGTAAATTTAATTGTATCTGATATTGTACCTTGGATATTTAAATGTGCTAATGAGTTAAGTATACCTAGTATTTTAATTTCCAACTTTACTTGGGTTGAAATTTATAAAGAGTATTTAAGCAATGAAATATGTGATAAATATATTGATTGTTATAAGTTAGGAGATAAAGCTTTATTTTATGAACTTTATATGGAAGAGATGAAGGATTATATAAAAAATTATGAAAAAGTATCTCTATGCTCTAGAGATTTTGATTTAGAGAAAGCTGATAAAATAAAACGAAGCTTTAAAAGTCCTATAGTTTACATAAGTGTAGGAAGATCTGTTGCTTTAAAGGATGAAGTAGATGTTAGTAGTTTAAACTATGATTTTATTGTTACTGATGGAATAAGATTAAGTGGTGATAATGTACATTATTTAGATAAAGAAACACCTAATACTCAAGATTATTTGATAGCTAGTGATTTTATAATTACTAAAGCTGGGTTTGGAACTATATCAGAAGCTTTACTAGGAAAGAAGAAAATTGCAGTATTATCTAGAGATAATGTAGCAGAAGATAGAAATACTATAAAGAAGCTTGTTGGTATGGAACTAGCTATTGAAGTTAATTTCGATTTGGAAGATGTACTTAAGGATTTAGAAAAGTTTATACCTAGTTTTGATAGATATGATTTTAAAAATGATTATAAGAAAATAGGAGATTTGATTTATGGAAAAGAACAGTAAAATATATGTTGCTGGACACAGAGGGCTTGTTGGTTCAGCTATAGTTAGAAATTTAGAAGCAAATGGATTTACAAATATAATAACTAGAACTCATGCACAACTTGATTTAACTAATCAAGCAGATGTAAGAAAATTCTTTGAAGAAGAAAGACCAGAGTATGTTTTCTTAGCAGCTGCTAAAGTTGGTGGAATTCATGCTAATAATACATATCCAGCTGATTTTATTTATGATAATTTAATGATTCAAAATAATGTTATCAAAGCTGCACATGATTTTAAGGTTACTAAGCTTTTATTCTTAGGAAGTACTTGTATTTATCCTAAGATGGCTCCACAACCAATTAAGGAAGAATATCTTTTAACTGGAGCTTTAGAAGAAACTAATGAAGCATATGCAGTTGCAAAAATTGCAGGTCTTGAAATGTGTAAGTTCTTTAAGAGACAATATGGAGATAATTTTATAAGCTGTATGCCTACTAATCTTTATGGACCAAATGATAATTTTGATTTAAAGAATTCTCATGTATTACCTGCTTTAATTAGAAAGTTCCATGAAGCTAAGGTAAATGGAAGTGAAGTAGTTGAAGTATGGGGAACAGGTACTCCGCTTAGAGAGTTTATTTATGTTGATGATATGGCTGCTGCTTGTGTATTCTTAATGGAAAACTATGATGGTGAGCAACATGTTAATATTGGAACTGGAGAAGAGGTTTCTATAAGACAATTAGCTGAAACTGCTAAAGAAGTGGTTGGATTTGAAGGAGAGTTAGTATTTAATAGTAATATGCCTGATGGAACTCCTAGAAAGTTAACTACTGTTGATAAGTTACATGGGCTTGGGTTTATGCATAAGGTAAGTTTAAATGAAGGTATAAGAATGGCTTATGAGTGGTTCTTAGCAAATTATAAGTAGAGGTAAATATGTTTAAGAGTAATTACTTTAAATTAGTTATGAAATTTAATAAAGTTAAGTTTGGTAAGAACTTAAATCTTTATGGAATACCAGTAATATTTAAGAAAAAGGGCTCAGAACTTAATATAGGAGAAAACTGTACTATTAAGAGCAGTTTTCTTTCGAATTTAGTTGGGTTAAGTCAAAGAACTATTATTATTACTAGAACGGAAGAAGCTAAGATTAATATAGGAAATAATGTTGGAATTTCTGGTGCTACTATTTATGCTCGTAAAGGGATAACAATAGGTGATAATACTTTGATTGGTGGAAATGTTAAGATATTGGATAATGATTTTCATCCTATTGAAGTTGAAGCTAGAAATTTAGATATTAAAGAGAAAATTGGAACTAGAGAAATTAAAATAGGAAAAGATTGCTTTATTGGAGCTAATTCTTTAATTTTAAAAGGAAGTAAAATTGGGTATGGATCTGTAGTTGGAGCAGGAAGTGTTGTTACTGGTGATTTTCCAGATAATGTAGTAATTGCAGGGAATCCTGCTAGAGTTATTAAGGAGCTATAGGAGGATAATATGTTAGATTTAACTATAGTAATTATAACTAAAAATGAAGAGGCTAATTTAAGAAAGTGCATTGAATCTTTTAAAGGCGTAGCGAAGCGAATAGTAATAGTAGATAGTTATAGTACTGATGGAACAAAAAAATTATGCGAAATCTTAAAAGAAAAAAATAATATTAGTTTTTATGAGCATAAATTTGAAAATCATGCAGCTCAATTAAATTGGGCATTTAATAATACAGATATAGATACAAAATGGACTATGAGAATGGATGCTGATGAAGAATTTACATTAGAACTAGTTGAAGAGTTAAAAGAAAAATTACCTAATATTAGTGAAGAAGTTAATGGGATAATTTTGAAAAGAAGAGTTTATTTTATGGGACGTTGGATAAAACATGGTGGTAAATATCCAGAACTTTTATTAAGAATATTTAGAACTGGTTTTGGTGAATGTGAACAAAAACTTATGGATGAACACTTGATTATTAAATCTGGTAATACTATAGCTTTTGATAAGGACATTATTGATAATAATAATAAAAGTTTAGAATGGTGGACTAATAAGCATAATTGGTATTCTAATAAAGAGGTTGAAGATTATCAAAGAAAGTTAGTTGAGCAAAGTTTAATGGATGAAAGTATTACTAGCAAACAGGCGGAAAGAAAAAGATATATTAAAAATAATGGGTATTATAAATTACCATTATTTTTAAGAGCACATATTTATTTTATTTATAGATACTATGTAAGATTGGGATTCTTAGATGGGAAAGAGGGAAAGATATATCATTTTCTTCAAGCTTATTGGTATAGATTTTTGGTTGATGCTAAGATCTATGAATGTGATAAATTTGATATGAAAATGGAAGAGCAAAAGGATTTAAATTAGGAGAAAAAAATGAGTAAAAAAATGAGTAAAAAAAGCATATTAGTATTAAATGGTCAATATCTTCCAGGATATAAAGGTGGAGGGCCTATACAATCTTGTGTAAATATGATTGAGAATATGGCTAATGAGTATCAATTTTATGTTTTGACTGGAGATAGAGATTTTAAATCAGATGAGCCTTATGAAAACATTAAAATAAATCAATGGAATAGAGTTGGTGCAGCTAAAGTATTTTATATGAGCCCTGATAAGCAGAACATTAAAGATTTTAAAAGAATATTGGAAAGTATAGAATTTGATATATTATATTTAAATGGATTTTTTTCACCTATATTTACAATAAAGCCGTTAATATTGGGGAAATTAGGTTTTCTTAAGGGCAAGAAAATAATTTTAACGCCAAGAGGAGATTTTACAGGAGGGTGCGAAAATAAAAAACTAAAAAAGTATACTTATATATATTTATGTAAAATTATTGGATTATATAATAATTTATTATGGCATGCGACTAGTGAATTAGAAGAGAAAGATATTAAAAGAAAATTTAAAAAAGCAGAAGTGTTTACAGTTTCTAATTTATCAGCTAAATATATAGTAAAAGAAAAACTACTAGAGAAAAAAAGTGGGGATTTAAAATTAGTATTTATATCAAGAATATTTCCTAAAAAAAATTTAAAGTTTGCTCTTGAGATATTGAAAGAAATAAAACAAGGAGAAATTTTATTTGATATTTATGGACCAATGGAAGATGAACAATATTGGGAAGAATGTAAAAATATAATAAATAAAATGCCAGCTAATGTTAAAGTAGAATATAAAGGTGAAGTAGAGCATTCTGAAATTGAAAATATATTTAGTCAGTATCATGCCTTCTTATTTCCAACATTAGGAGAAAATTATGGACATGTAATTGTAGAAAGTATGATGGCAGGATGTTTATTACTAATAAGTGATACAACTCCTTGGAGAAATTTAAAAGAGAAAAATATAGGGTGGGATATTAGCCTAAGTAATAGTAATGGCTTTAAGGATTCTATTAAAGAAATGATAAATATGAATCAACATGATTTTAATATTAAAAGAAAAAGATTAGAACAGTATGTTTGTAAAATTTCTAATAATTCAGATGATATAAAAATTTATGAAAATGTATTTGAAAATTTATAATTAAATTTTCAAATAATTATTATAAATAAAGGGTGATAAAGATGAAAATTACATTAATCCATCCATATAGGCATCATTCATACAATACAGTAAAGGCATTGAAAAATATAAGTAATGATGTTGAAGCATTTTATGGATATTACAATAAAAAAGGTTATTTCTATAATAAAATAATGAAGCATAAAAATAATAAAGTTATATCTAAGTTTTTAGGATATAATGATGTTTTAATTGATGATGTTGTTAGAACAAGCAATATATCGAATATATTATTTTTATTATCAAAAATTGATAAAAATAAAACAAAACTATTTTTAGAAAAATTTGAAAGTAATACACTGAATAATGTTAAGGATCGTGATGTATATTTATTTTTACAAGACTATTGTAATAAAATAATAGATTATGCATATGAAAATAATAAAATTATAATATATGATCATATAATGCCTGCTGGGATTAAGCAAAGAGAATTACTTTTAAGGGAAGCTAAAAGGGCTAATTTTCCAATAAGCTATGTGGATAAGTTTTTATCAGAAAAGAAGATATATGATAATTATAAAAATATAGAAAAAGCCAACATTATATTAAATGCATCTAATGCAACTTATAATATAACAGAAGAGGTATTAGGAAAAGAAAAGGCATCTAAAAAGAGTTTTATAATTCCTTATGGTAGCAATTTTGATTATATGAATCAAAATGAATTTAATAATTATATAGAAAATAAGTATAGTAATATAAATAGTAGAAAGTTAAAAATATTATATGTGGGTTCTATAAGTATAGCAAAAGGAATTAATTATTTAATAGATATAATAGAGGAATTAAACAATGAAGATATAGAGTTTGGTGTTATAGGAGTCCCTAATAAGGAAGAAGATGAAGTGCTGTTAGAAAAATTACTTTCCTTTGAAGCTGTAAAATATTATGGTAGTGTTCCACATAAACAAATTATTAATAAGTATAAAGAGTATGATGCATTTATTTTCACTTCAATAATTGAAGGATTTGGAATGGTTACGCTAGAAGCAATGTCAATGGGATTACCATGTATAGTTAATGAATATTGTTCTTCAGTTGTAAAAAATAGAATCAATGGATTTGTCGTAAATAATATTAATAAGGAAAGTTATATAAATGTAATAAGAGAAATTAAAAATAATAATAAGTTATTAAGAGAGATTTCTTTTAATGCATATAATGAATCTAAGAACTATAGTTGGAATACATATATCGAAAATTTAACTAAAATATTTAAAGATAATATAAGGATTTAGAATATGAAAAAAATAATAAACAAAGTATTTATTTTATTAATTATTTCATTAAATATGGCTTATTTACCACAAGCTATAATAGCAATAATTAATAAAATACCTTTAGTTTCTTCAATTACTTATTCTCATGAGTATATTTCTGCAGGATTAAGGAATAATTTTCCGTTAATAAGATACTCAAAGGATATATTTATTTTAATGTTATTTATACTAATGATATTTGATGCTATAAAAAAGAGAAAAATATCTAAAAAAGTATTGACTATAATTATAGTTATTGTATTTATAGTGACTCCCTTATCTATTTTTTCATTAATGATATCTGATGAATTTAATATATATATGATTATTGCTGGAATTAGGATTGTAATTTTCCCAATTACAATAATTATGTTTGTACTACAATATTTGGAATATAAAAATATTGAAACAATTTATAAAGTATTAATGATTATATTGAAAATAATATTTATGGTTACATTATTTCAAGCTTTTATTATAATAACTAAATTACATACTTTTAATATTGTAAAATATAGATTGATAGGAACGTTTGCAGCATCTGGTTTGTTGGGATTATTTGGAGTAGGTATAATTATTTTTATAATTTTATATAAATTGAGGATTAATAGTTCTATAAATATTAAATTAAATAGTATTTTAGTAGCATTTATAATATATGCATCTGGAACAAGAACATCAATGGTTATATATTGTATAATTTTATTTTCATATATTTATTCTAGGAATATAAATAAAAGAAACAATTATAAATTAACTTCTTTATTTATAATTTTATTATTTTTTGTGGGAATTATTGTATTAAATATTTCAGAAGTACTTGCAGATAGAGGCGATGCAATTTCAGCTCAATTTAATAATGGAAGAGTTACTTTTATTTTAGAATATTTAAAAGAATGTAATCTTAAAGAAATATTGTTTGGAAAGGGTATTGGTTTTGGTACTAATACTGCACTATCTATGCTTAAAGAAACATTCATAGATTCTACGACAAGGGTAATGGATGGAACTATAAATATTTTAATAACACAATTTGGAATAATTATTACATCATTTGTAGTATTTTCTTATTTGTATATAATAAGAAAAATAATTAAAACTAATTTACCAAGTGAAGTAAAAATAGCAATAATAGCTGCAACTGTACTTTTAATTGTAATTGGAAATGTTTTAGAACAATTTAGCTTGCAATTATTACTTATAATAAATTATTATCTGATATTAAAAAAGTTTAAGGATGAAAAAAATGATTAATAATAGAAATGGAATAATAATAATAGTAATAATGTTTTTAGGGAAACTAATTGCATTAATGAGAGACATTTTTATGTCAAAAGCTTATGGAATTTCATACGTTGCAGATGCATATAATATATCGTATATTTTAACTGTTACAATTTTTGGAGTAATTAGTTCTGCAATTACAAATTCATTGATTCCAGCATTATCTAATGTTAACAATAGCTCAGATGATAAAAGTAAGTTATTTGGTTTTTTAAGTAACGTTATAAATGTTATGAGCGTAATATCTATAATAATAACAATAGGAACAATATTATGTTCAAGGCAAATAGTTATAATAATAGGTGGAGAATTAACAAGTGATACTGTAAACCTAGCAAGTAATTTAGTAAAGATATCATTAATTTCAATAGTATTTTTAACGTTAAATAGTATTTTAAATGCAATATTAAGAATATGTAATTATTATAAGACGCCAGTATTTGCTACGTTAGTATTAAATATTCCATCATTATTATATTTAATATTCTTTAGTAATAATGGCGTTGGAGGATTAACAGTAGCATTAGTATTGGGATATATTATACAATGTTTAATACAAATACCAGCATTAGTTAAGTTAGGGTATAAGCATAAATTTTTTATATGTTTGAAGGATATAAATTTAGTACATGCATTTAAATCAATTCCAAGTATGATTTTAGCATCTGGAATATTACAAATAAGTGTAATGTTTGATAATAGAATGGCAGGAAATTTAGGAAATGGGTATATTAGTTCGTTAGCTATAGCGAGTAAGGTTAATGCATTAGTATATACTGTTTTTGCAACATCATTAATACAAGTAGTATATGCTCAAATGGCTAATGCATATAAAGGGAAAAATAAAAGTGCTGTTAAATCAATATTAATTAATTTTGTTAATAAAATTTTAATATTAATATTACCAATGATGATAGTAATGATAATGTTAAGTAAGGAAATAATAACATTGCTTTTTTTTAGAGGGGAATTCTCTAGAGAAGCAGTAAATATTAGTTCTACTGCACTAGTTTTTTATTCTCTAGGATTAATATTTTATATAATACGAGATATATTGAATTATGCTTTTTATTCAATGGATTTAAAAAAAATACCTATTAAAATTGGCATTTATTCAGTAATAATAAATATAATTTTAAATATAATTTTAACTCCGTTAATAGGAATTGGGGGTATAAGCTTAGCAACAAGTATAGCTGCTGTAGTATCAGTTATTGTTTTAAGATATAAATTAAGTATATCTGTTGGTAATATGATATTAATTAACAAAAGAGAATTGTTAAAGGTTATAATTGGTATTATTCCTATAATTATTAATATAATTATATATAAGTCAAGTGTTAATTCAATAAATATTATTTCATTAGCAATATTAGCAATTGTATCATGTATAGAATATTTATTTATACTTTTTATATTAAAACATTCAGAAATTAAAGTTAAAAGAGGGTTATTATGAAAATTGCAATAATGGGAGATAGTATAAGCGAAGGAATTGGATCTAAAAAGGTGAATTATGCTAAAATTTTGGCAAGTAAATATAAAGTAAAGAACTTTGCATTAACAGGTACTACAACAGAATATGCATTAGATATAATAAATGATATTATTGAATATAAGCCAGATATTGTTATTTTATTTTATGGAAATGTAGATGCTTTACCTAGAGTTAAAAGTAATACTTATATATATAAAAAAATTATTCCTAAGAGATATAAGGGATTAGGTATGTTTGATCCAAGAGCATTATATACGAGTAATTATTATAAAAGGATTGCACAAAAAGTTGACTCTGTATTTAGATATAATTTAAAAAATACACTAATAAAATTACAGGGATATGAACAATGGATTAATATTGAACAATTTGAAATTAATTATGAGAAATTATTAAAAATATTTAAAAATCAAAATATTGAAGTTATAACTTTGGGTAATGTTCCTATTTCTGAAAGGTATTTTAATAATGCAACTAACGAATATATTAAATATAGCAGTATTATAGAAAGGTTATCTAAAAAATATCAATATAATTTCATTAATACGTACAAGGAGTTAAAAAAATATAATTTAAAGGACATTTTTTTATTTGATTTGTATCATCCAAATAAGAAAGGATATGAAATTATAGCTAGTTTAATAGATGATAAAATAAAATTACTTTATAAGAAATAGTAAATAATTGATTAATTATTTACTAATCACAGTTGTGTGCCCAGCATGGGCATGTACTTGTCGGTGAAAATCCGATATGGGGGTTGATAGTGCCAAGCATTAGCTTAAGATAAGGGTATCCATCGTGAGGTGGCATCTGAAGGAAGTCGGCGGCAAAACCTTGATCTGAGGTACACGAACCACATTCGAGGCTTAATTCTATGGGCAAACTTGAGCAAGAGAGTGACTTCGTCCCTCTCAAGTACCCCCAGGGGTTTTAAAATTTTCCAGTGGCAAGCTTATGTGAAAGCATAAGTTTATCACTATTTTTTTGTTAAATAAGTAAGATTTTTATGTCTAGAAAAAATATAAAGGTCAAGAATATTCCTTATACGTATAAGCATAAGGAGGTAAAAATGACAAGTGAAAAAAGATAATGGTATGAAGGAGCTACATACCACATATTACAGCAAGGGGACATCATAGAAATGATATATTTAGAGATGAAGAAGATTTTAAAATATATTTAAGTATTTTAGAAGAAGCATTGCTTTACTTTAATACTTATAATTATGAAATATTAGCATACTGTTTAATGGATAATCATGTACATTTACTTTTAAAAACAGAAGTACAGCCACCATGGAGATTTATAGCATGAGTTCATTCTATATATGCAAGGTATTTTAATAAAAAATATAACTATGTAGGTGCACTATTTCAAGGAAGATATAGTGCAGACATTATAGAAGATGACACTTACATGCTTGAAACTTCAAGGTATATTCATTTAAATCTAGTAAAAGCAAGAATAGTTGAAACGTCTGATGAATATAGGTGGTGTAGTTATTTAATATATATTGGAGCGCAGGAAGAAAATTTTATTAATTCAATCTGCTCAAATATTCGTAGAAGAGGTTGAGAGATATGCATTTATAGGAGAGTTATCATTAAATGGAGATTTAAGGCCATGTATTGGGGTTTGACCAATGGTTATGGAGGCTAAAAATAAGGGGATTAAGAATGTAATAGTACCAATGGATAATATGACAGAAGCAAGTTTGATTAGTGGTATTAATATTTTTGCATTTAATAAATTAAATGAAGTAACAGACTTTTTAACAGGAGTAAAGCCATACGAACCAATTAAATATATAAAGGATAATTATAAACTAGATAGTCCATATATAATAGATTTTCAAGATGTTCAGGGGCAAGATACTGCACTTGAATTTGTAGCTGTTGCAGCTGCTGGAGGACATAATTTATTAATGTCAGGAACACCAGGTTGTGGTAAATCAATGGTTGCAAAAAGAATACCAACAATACTACCAGCTATGACTGAAGAAGAGGCTTTAGAAGTAACAAAAATTTATAGTGTAGTAGGGCTTTTGAAAAATAGAGGTACATTAATAACAGAAAGGCCATTTATCAAGGAATACTGTGGTTTTAAAATTTTCCAGAGACAAGTTTATGCTTAGCATAGACTTTGTCTCTGTTTTTTGGTTAATTGATATTTTTATTTTGTAATAAAAGATTCAACTGTGTAGCTTTTTTGATAATTTAGAGTAGTATTACCTCTTTCCAATGACACAGGTAAAACAATTTTTTTCTCAATAGAAGTATTAATTTTATTAATCAGATTCATTAATGTTTTTACAGCTTGCTTAGATAACTCCTTAATAGGTTGTTGTATTGTTGTTAAACTAGGATAAGTAAGAGCGCAAATAGATAAACCATCATAGCCCACAACCTTTACTTCCTTAGGAACATTTATATTACGTTTACTTAATTCCTTAATTGTAGCTAAAGCAATAGTATCAGTTGCAAATACACCATCAATGTTAGGATTATTATCAAGTGCTTCTTGGATAATTGGAGAATAGTCTGAAAAAGAAAAGAAATTAATAGGCAATTCTATTGTATTTACTTTAACATTTCTTCCTTCTAGAGTATCATTAAAAGATTTATGACGATCATTAGATGGAGTTGGTACTTTTGAGCTTCCTGAAAAGTGAAGAATATTAGTACAACCGCAGTTTAACAATTCAAGCGCAGCTAATTTACCACCTTCCATATGATCTGCAGATACAACAGGAATGTCATCTCCTAAATATCTATCTAAGGCTACAATTGGTAGGTTTAGATTTAAATAATCTTCAATTTTTAAAGTATGGCTACCTATTATAATTCCATCTACTTGATTTCTTAAAAGCATATTTATATATTCTTGTTCTCTAGTACTGCTATTATATGCATTACAAAGCATTAACTTATATCCTAATTTATATAATTCTTCTTCGATATATCTAGTTTCTTCAGCATAGAAAGGAGTACTAATATCAGGAAGAATTAAACCAATTATATTAGATTTCTTTTTAAATAAACTTTTAGCGATTTCATTTGGTTGATAATTTAAGTCTTTCATAGCATTAAAAACTTTATCTTTGGTAGCTTGTGAAATATAGCCTCTATTATTCATTACCCTGGATACGGTAGAAACAGATACACCAGCTTTAATAGCTACATCCTTTATATTCGTCAAATTACTCACCTCTTTTATATCTTAATATCCAAAAAGTAGCATTGTCAATTAATAAAATTAACAAAAAAATATTTTCTGCAAACCTGTTGACATATACCAAAAAATGGTTCTATAATATAAATGTAAACATTAACAAAAAGCGTATACAACGATGTGCTAACCGGTTAGCACATAATAAAAATATGAGGTGGTATAAATGGCAAGAAGAAGAGGGAAATTGTTATCTTTAATTTTAACTGTGGGAATATTATCAACTACTTTTACTGGATGTTCATCATCAAATAATAGCACAGAAGATGGAGTAGCGAAGATATCTATTTGGACACAAGAAGGACAAGTTGTAGAACAAGAATATTACAAGGATGCAATAGAACAATTTAATGAGTTATATGAAGGACAAATAGAAGCTACTTTACAAATGATACCAAGAGGAAATGGATATGAGTATGAAAATAAAATAAATGCAGCTGCAACTTCTGGTAGCTTACCAGATATTATAGCCATGGATGGGCCATCAGTTGCTAATTATGCAGATTCAGGAATAATAGTCCCAATTGATGAGTATTTCACTGAGGACAAGCTAGAAGATTTTGTTCCATCAATAATTACTCAAGGAACAGTTGATGGACAATTATATGCATTAGGGGCATCAGAATCTACTGTAGTTTTATTCTATAATAAAGATGTTCTAGATGCTGCAGGAATACAAGCTCCAACTACATTAGAAGATGCTTGGACTTGGCAAGAAGTATATGAAATAGCTAAACAATTAAAAACTGATGATATGTATGGAATTAATTTAGAATGGGATTTAGGAGAAGGTCAAATTTATGGATTTGCTCCAATTATATGGTCAAATGGAGGAGAGTTACTTTCAGAGGATGGTAAAGAAATTGATGGATATTTAAATTCTGATAAATCAATTGAAGCATTAGAGTTTTATCAAAAATTTGCAGTAGAAGGATTAATAAATCTTCAACCATTACCAAATGATTTTGAAGAAGGAAAATCAGCTATGTATTTAATGGGATCATGGGAAATTCAAACAATAGAAGAAAGCTATCCTGACTTTAATTATGGAATAACATATTATCCTAAATTCTCTGAAACTAGTAAAGTAGTTTCACCATCAGGGGATTGGTGCTTTGGTATTACTTCAGGTTCAAAAAATCAAGAAGCAGCAGCTAAGTTAGTTGAATTCTTAACATCAGCAGAGGAAGTACAAGAGTATTGTTCAGCTATAAGCAAACCACCAGCAAGAATATCTGTATTTGATACTATGGAAGAATATCAAGATGAAAGTAGAAAGGTTATAAAGGATCAAGTAATAAACACAGCACATCCAAGACCAATTTCAACATCTTATCCAGTATTATCAAATGAGTTTGCATCAGCACTACAAGATATAAGAACAGGAGTAGATGTTAAAGAAACCTTATCTAAAGTAGTTACTCGTTTTGAAGAGGATATAAAGAGAAATAATTAATATATAAATAATGAGAATTATGGCTTTTAGTCGTAATTCTCTTAGAAAGGTGGGTATTGTATCAATGCTAACAGTTAAGAGAAATGCAAAAATTAAGACAGATGTAGCTTTAAAAAAATCAATGAGTAAAGAAGCAGTAGCAGGAATAGTATTTGTTTTACCAGCAGTTATATTTATTTGTGTATTTTTAGTTTTACCAGCTCTACTTGCTTTTGGATATAGTTTTCAACAATATAATATGTTAAAGCCAGCACAAAAGGTTTTTATTGGATTAACAAATTATATAGATGTTTTAAAGAATCCAGCTTTTTATAAAAGTTTATTTAATACAGTATACTTTGCAGCAATTGTAGTACCACTTCAAACTATAGTTGCATTAGGATTAGCATTACTAGTTAATAAAAAGTTAAAAACATCAAAAATAGCACGTATTTGTTTCTTTAGTCCTGTTGTTACTTCAATGGTTGTTGTAGCTATATTATGGACATTCTTATACAACAAGGATAGTGGTCTTATAAATTCACTTTTAAATTCTATAGGAATACAATCACAGCCTTTCTTATTAAGTGAGAAACAAGCTATGAATTCTATTATATTCATGTCTATATGGCAAGCAGCTGGATATCAAATGATGATATTCTTAGCAGGTTTACAAGATGTTCCAGAAGAACTTTATGAAGCAGCAAGCTTAGATGGTTGTAATTGGTGGGATAAATTTAAAAATGTTACATTACCATGTATAAAAAATGTATCAAGTTTTGTAATTTTAATTACTACTATTCAAGCTTTTAAATTATTTACACAGCCTTATATAATGACAGGAGGCGGCCCTAATGAATCAACTAAAACACTTGCATATATGATATATGAACAAGGTTTCCAATATAGAAATGTTGGGTATTCATGTGCAATAGCAGTAATTTTCTTCTTAGTAATATTAATAGTATCAGGTGCTGTGAAGAAGATATGTAATGTAAATGGTGATTAGGAGGGAAAGACTATGAAAAGAAAACAGAAAAGGATTTTAGGTAAAGGTTTAGCATATGTATTTCAAATAAGTTTAGCATTAATATTTGTATTACCATTAGTATGGATGATTATATCATCATTAAAGCCAGAGGCTGATTTATTTAAAGATATGAGTTCTATTGCAACATTTTTTGTATCTAATCCATCATTAGATAATTATAAGGAAATGCTCTCTAGATCATTAGTATTAAAAAGTACAATGAACAGTATAATATATATTGGATTAATACTTTTAATAGGCATACCTGTTAATGCTTTATGTGGATATGCATTAGCAAGATTAAAGTTTCCAGGAAAGAACTTTATATTAAGTGCAATTATTGCATTATATATAGTTCCTTTTGAAACAGTAGTCTTACCATTATATTTAGTAAGTAATACATTAAAAATTACAAATACATTCTTTGCATTATTTGTACCTTTTATAGGTAATTGCTTTAATATATTTTTATTTAGGCAGTTTTTCATGTCTCTTCCTAAAGAATTAGAGGAAGCAGCTAGTATTGATGGATGTGGAGTATTTGGAACTTTTGTAAGAGTAGTGTTACCTAATACAAAACCAGTAATAGCTACAGCAACAGTATTAACAATTGTAACTCATTGGAGTGATTTTATGTGGCCTTTAATGGCAGTAACATCACCAAAACAGAAGACAATTCAACTTGCTATACAAGGATTCTTTACAGATCCACCAGTAAGGTATGCTCCAATTATGGCAGCATTAGTATTCTCAACAATTCCTATATTAATAGTATATTTATTATTACAAAAATATTATGTACAAGGTATTATGTCTAGTGGAATTAAGGGATAAAGGAAAAATAAATATTATTTTAGAGAGGTTTTAATATGGCAGATAATCATAAGGTGAAATTAGAACAAGCACAAAAATATGTAGATTCAATAAAAGATGAGGTAGCTTTAAGTAAATATAGACAAGGATATCATTTTATGGCGCCAGCATCATGGATTAATGATCCAAATGGATTTATCCAATACAAAGGTAAATATCATTTGTTTTATCAATATAATCCCTATGATTCAAAATGGGCATCAATGCATTGGGGACATGCAGAAAGTGAAGATTTAATTAAGTGGAATCACTTACCAATAGCATTAGCACCTAGTGAATTTTATGATGACGATGATGATGGAGGGTGTTTCTCAGGTAGTGCAGTAGATGATAATGGAGTGTTAATTTTGATGTATACAGGTACTACTAATAATGGAGAAGGAACTGTTCAAGTTCAATGTATTGCTACAAGTAATGATGGAGTAAATTTTGAGAAGTTTGAAGGAAATCCAGTAATATTACCTAATTTTATTGAAGGAAATAGAGATTTTAGAGATCCGAAAGTGTGGAAAGAGGGAGACCTTTGGTATGTAGTTATAGGAACTACTAAAAATAATGAAGGAAGAGTTTTATTATATAGTTCACCAGATTTAAGAGAGTGGGAGTTTGTAAGTGTTTTAGCAGAATCTCATGGTGAGCTAGGAAGTATGTGGGAGTGTCCAGATTTCTTTAGGGTTGGAGATAAGCATGTTTTAATGTTCTCACCGATTGGGTTAGGTACTACAATTACAATGTATTTAATTGGAGATATGGATTATTCTACAGGAAAGTTTACATGGACTGAAAAGGGAAAAGTAGATTCTGGATGTGATTTTTATGCACCACAATCATTGTTAGATGATAAAGGTAGAAGAATTATAATAGGTTGGGCTAATAGCTGGCCTTGGATGGAATGGTTTAGTGATTTTGGGCCTAATATGGAAGATAAGTGGAATGGAGCAATGTCTTTACCTAGGGAAGTTAAGCTTGATGAGAAAACTGGTAAATTAAAGTTCATACCAGTAGAAGAGATTAAGAATTATAGAAAAGAAGAAAATAAAGTTGAATTAAGAATTCTTAATGGAAGTAAAGATATAAAAATCAGCCATAGAAATAGATATGAAATGTTATTTAATATTGATTTAAAATCTACAACTGCTAAGGAATTAATTATTAAGTTAAGAGAAAATAAAAATGGTGTAGCTATTATAAAATTAGATATTGAAAATAAGCAGTTAATATTTGATAGAAATAATTGTGATGGTTACAATAAAGGGATTAAGAGTTGTGATTTAGATTTATTTGAAGATACATTATCTGTAAATATATTCTCTGATAATATATCTATTGAAGTATTTACTGATGATAATAAGGTAGCTATGTCAAATAATATTTATCCATTAGAATGTAGTAATAAAGTAAATTTAGAAGCGGTTGATGGAAATGTTGTATTTAATAGCTTTGATATTTGGACAATTGAAGTGTAATGAATAAGTAGTAGATTTATTAAATGAAGGGTGATTATTTATGAAAAAAGTACTTTGTCCAGGAGAAGCATTAATTGATTTTGTTTCAATGGATGTGGGTGTAGCAAGAGAGTGACTTCGTCCCTCTCAAGGCTCCCCAGGAGTTTTAAAATTTTCCAGTGGCAAGCTTAAGTTAAAGGCTAAATGTTCAAATTATGAATATTTAGCCTTTTAGTTTAAGAAAAAATAAATATGGGCTATAATATAAATATAGAAAATTGGTGTTTAGTTGGAAAAAGAGAAAGTAAAATTAGATGAAGTTCTAAAGTTTTTATTTTCAACATCTAATAAGGTATTAGTGAAGTTATTAAATGGAATATTTAATGAAAATTTTAGTGTAGATGAAGTAGAATTAACTGTTAGTAATAATGAGTTTGTTGAAGATGATTTAGGAATATTAAGAGGAGATATGTTTTTTGATATTCTTAATAAAGATTATAATAAGGCAAGTTATCATATAGAATTTCAAACAAAAAATGATAATACAATGATTGTTAGGATGTTTGAGTATGGTTTTAAAAAGGGAAAAGAGCAACTGAAAAGTTTTAAGAACTATACAGAAGACATAAGAACTATATATTTCCCAAAGCAAAAAGTAATATTTTTTGAAGAAAATAAAAATATTAAAAATCAATTAAAATTAAAAATAATATTTCCAGATGAGAAGGAGATTATTTATACAGTAGATGTAATGAAATATTGGGAATACAGTGATGAACAAGTTAGAGAAAAGAAGATGTATCCCCTAATACCATTACAGCTTTTTAAGTTAAGAAAAGAGTTAGAAAAGGCACATAATAAGAAGGATTTAAATAGAATAAAAGAATTATCTAATAATGCTAAAGAACTTGCTGGTAAATTAGCTAAACAATCAGCAATATTATTTGAAGCTGATGAAATATTAGGTGAAGATTTTCATAAGATGCTATTAGCTATACAAAATCTAATAGAATATTTAAATAGAAATTATATGAATGATGAAAATATAGAAAATGAGGTGACTACAATGACTAAAACATTATATGACCCCGAAGTAGAAAAAAGAGGGATAGAAAAGGGAAGAGAAGAGGGAATAGAAGAAGGAATTAATCTTACTAAAAAGGTATTTAAATTAGCTAGCCAAGGAGAAACAATAGGTAATATATCAAAAATATGTAAGATATCAGAAGAGAAAGTTAAAGAAATTTTAGATTAAAGAGCAAGAGTAGTCTCAAGGCCCCGGGGGTTTTATCCCGATGTTGCTGTTTATTGTGATAAAAATCAAATTTTCTATAGGGGTTATATAGGTATCCCACAATTAGTTGTAGAGGTATTAAGTCCATCTAATGCTGATGATGATTTGATTGTGAAAAAGGATTTATATGAAAAGTATGGTGTGCCTGAATATTGGATCATATCACCAATGAGTAAAAAAGTATGGATTTACTATTTACAATAAGGTTTACATAAAATTAATGGAATGCTATAATTTTATTGTAACTTTACATAAAATTAATATAATATTCATATTAAACACTATATTAATTTTAATAAAAAATAACTTAAGAGGAGGGGGAAGATGAAAAAATTTACGTCAATTTCTTTGATATTTATGATTATTTTTTCAAATCTTACATATGGTGTTACAGCTGCTGTTACAGAAGGCGTAAAAAATGATGTATTAAATTCTGAATATGTTGTTATAGTTAACACTAGTTCAAAAGAAAATCAATCAACAGGTAAAATTGTATTTGATGAAAATAATAATAATACTAGAATTGGCCAAGAAATTAATTCACAATCAGAAAATATAAATGAAGATTTAATTGTTAACCAATTAAAAAATGAAAATACTGAAAGTGAAGAAATTAAACAAATTAAAAAAGCAAAAAATAATACATATAGTATTGGAGAACAAAAAAATATAGGAAATAATACATATACATTAATTGGTATAGGTGATAAATCTTATATTTGGATGGAAAATAATTTAAAATCTTCTTATGATAATGTTCAAGGTAAAACAGAGTTAGCTGCTAAGGAAATGATAAGAGTTTATGAGGGACGTCCTTATGAATTTTTAAATGAATTATCAGATAATAATATTCCTTATTTAGATGGTTCAGGAAAGTTATCAATTTTTTTAGAAGTAACTAACAATAATAGTACAGGATATTATAATAATGAGAAGGATATAACAGGAGTACATATTAATACTCAATCAGATCCAAATAAGTTTAATGAAGGTGGATTTGATAATACAAATGGACTATTAGTTCATGAAGTGCAACATGCTTTATTTAATATATTAGCATGTAATGGACAAGCCAATATATCAACTAGCCTTTTGTGGTTTAATGAAGGAATGTCTGTAGCTGCAATGGATTACCTTTGGGGATATTATGATATTAATGGTTGGTTATCTAAAATAAACAATGATGTAATTATTAGAAATGGAACATCATTAATATATGATTCATATAGAAATAGTACAGTTCAAGATTATTCTATGCAATATTTATTTGTAAGATATCTTGCTAGCCAAGCAACTAAGGGTACAAATCCAATGGAGTTCTTTAAGCAAATTTATAAAATAAATGCGGCAGGAAAAACTGCTGAAGAGTTTATAAATGAATTAACTTCTAAGGTTGATGGATTAAAGGGGAGAACTTTTAAAGAATTACTTGGAAGTTTTTATGTAGCAGCTTTTTCTCAAGAAAAAACGGGAATATATAGCTTTTATGGCGATCCAGTAATTCAACAAAAGATTACAAGTTATCCTGTTTATATGGGAGAAAGTGGACAATCTATTACATTAGAACCAACAAGTGCAATAGTTGTAAAAGCAAAGGATGGAAGATTTGTTGTTCCTAATGATGCAGGAAATGATATTAAATTTTTTGGAGTAACAAAAGACTTAGATATATTTAAGCCATCAGAGGGAAATGGAACAATCAATGATCCATATATAATAAAAAATGTACAAGAGTTAAATGCCTTAAGTAAGTATCCAAATGCTTATTTTAAACTTGGAAACAATATAGATGTAAAGCAAGGAGAATACTTTAGTGTAGAAAAATTTTATGGAGTAATTCAAGGAAATGGATATACTATTAATGGATTAAATAAGGCATTAGTTAAAAATAACTATGGAAAAATTAGTGATTTAAAAATAAATGCTGATTTTAATGGTGAGTATTCAGGATATATAGGAACAATTGCTGAAGCTAATAGTGGTACTATTACTGATATTGAGGTAAATGGAAGCTTTGATATTAACTTATATACACCTAATAAGTTTTCAACACCTATATTTGGTGCAGTAGTTGGTATAAATGAGCCTGCAGGTATTATAGAAAGAACTTCATTTAATGGTAATGCTAATATAAGAATGACAGTTAGTGATGCTATTGTAGGGGGAATTGTTGGATATAATCAAGGAAGGATTAATAATTCATATTCTAAAGGTAGTATTGTAGTAAATCAAAATAATATTGGAACCTATAACTTACAAATGGGAGGAATAATTGGTTATTATAAGAGTTTTGGTGTTGGGGCAAGCTTGAAAAATTCATATTCTATAACATCATTGAGTTATAATAATGTTAATAGAAATTCAGCTCAAATAGGACAACTTATAGGTGCTCTTGGGTCTAATGCATATATATTAAATTCATATGCATTAGACAACATAAATTCTATAGGTAGTGAGCCTACAAAAACTGAATATAAGAGAACCTTATCTCAATTACAAGATAAAAGTACTTTTATTAATTGGGATTTTACTTCTGTTTGGAAGATGGAATTAGATGGGGATAAAACGCCTATATTCTTAGATTCAAATGAAAGTATGAATGTTAGTGCAAAGTTATCTAAAGATACTTATTTTATAGGAGAAAAGTTATCTTTAATAAATGCAAAGTTAATTATTGATGGAACTGAAATTCCATTGGAAGAATATATGCTTAATATATCAGATTTTGATTCAACAATAGAAGGAAGTTCAAAGGTTATTAATGGTAGTTATAAAGGTAATGCTTTTACTGTTACTTATAATGTAAATAAACCTAAAAGTGTTGAAGATTTGCAAGTTGTAAATCAAGGAAAAGTTATATATTTCGAAAATCAACTATATAGTACTGAAGGAGTTGTTTTAAAAGCAAAACTTGATGGACAACAAAATTATACTTACATATATTCTGGATTTACAAGCAATTTATTAAATCCACTTAAAATTACAGATAAGTCTACAACATTAACTTATATTAATAAGAATGTTGATATTAATATTAATGTTGTGGAAAAGAAAATTAAATCTATTACTACACTTAAGAAGCCAAATAAAACTGTTTATGCAGAAAGTCAATTATTAGATTTAACAGGAGCTAGATTCCAAGTAACATATAATGATGGAAGTAAGTCAGAAGTATTTGGCCCAAGGGAATTTTCAAAATATAATTTACATGTTGCTCAAGCCTTACCTAATGCTCCTAATGCAGAAGCTATAGATTTAAACAAGGAATTAACAGTTAGAGATAATGATGGAAGAATTCTATATTTATATTATGATTCATTATTACCAGGGCAATCAGGAGCAATTTTTGTATCAATGGGAAAAATAAATATAAATACAAAAATTGCAATGAAAAATGAAACTTTTAGAGCTGTTGTAGGACAAAAGTCATATTTATTTTCTGAGCCACTATTATATGCAAATTATGATGTTACAACTACTATAAAATCAGGTAGTTTGCCGGATGGTATAAAAGCTATTTATGTACCTAATGATAGAAATAATTTATTTAGATTTGAAGGAGTTGCAACTAAAATTGGTACATATGAAATAACATATACAATAACAAGAAAAAATGGAGATTCAACAGATGTTACATTTACTTTTAATGTGGAAAGTATATCTAATGAACCATTATTAGAAGCATTAACACTTAAAAAAGATCATAATAATCATTTAAATAATGATATTGAAGGGATAATAGATAATATTAATAATACTATCACTTTTACTGTTCCTTATGGAACTGATATTACTAAGTTAAAACCTACACCAACTTATTATAAGGGATCGACATTAGAGCAAGATCGTTGGAATGGTTCTACTTTTGACTTTTCAAAAGGAGCTGTTAATTATAAGGTTACAGCAGAAGATGGTATTACTACAAAAACATATGAAGTTAGTGTAGTTGTATTGCCAGAAACAATAATTATTCAAGAAGTAAAAATTTCACCTAATGAAGTTGAAATAGAGCAAGGAAAATCATATAAATTTAAATCGACTGTAGTTGTAAATGAAGTAGAAGATTTATCTCATAGTGTTACTTGGACAATTGAAGGAAATAATAGCATTGATACTATTATAAATGCTAATGGAGAAATTAGTATAGCTGAAAATGAAACAAGTAATAGATTAATAGTAAAGGCAACTTCTAATGTAGATCCAACAAAGAGTGGAGTAGCAATTGTAAATGTAAAAGAAGCTATAAAACCAACACTTGATGAAGTTGATGGATTAAGTTGGGAGGGGAAGGTTGCAAAATGGAATCCAGTTAAAAATGCAACATCTTATGAACTTACTGTATTAAGAGATAATATAGTAATTGGAACAAGAGAAACTATAAATAATTTTTATGATTTATCTGAATTCTTCAATAAAACTGGAAAATATTCATTTAAAGTTGTAGCTAAAGCTAATGGATATACTAATAGTACAAACTCTAATGATAGTGTAGAAAATGATTTTATAAAAAGTAATGATAAGCCAGTAATATTAGGAGCAGAAGATATATCAATAGAATTTGAAAGTCAATTTGATAAGTATGCAGGAGTAACGGTAACAGATACTGAAGATAAAGATTTAACAAATAAGCTTATAGTTACAGGGGATGTAAATGTTAATGTTGCAGGTATATATGAAATTACATATTCAGTAACAGATTCAGATGGAAATACCACTACTGCAATAAGAAAAGTTACAGTTAAACCTAAGAAGGAAGAGCCAGAAGTTAAGCCGGAGAAACCAGAGGTAAAACCAGAAAAACCAGAAGTTAAACCGGAGAAACCAGAGGTAAAACCGGAAGAACCAGAAGTTAAGCCGGAGAAACCAGAGGTAAAACCAGAAAAACCAGAAGTTAAGCCGGAGAAACCAGAGGTAAAACCGGAAGAGCCAGAAGTTAAACCGGAGAAACCAGAGATTAATCCTGAACTTCCTGGACAAGAAGAAAAAGTTGAAAATAGTAACTTAATTAATAAGTTACCTAAGACTGGTAAAATGCCAACGATAATATTAGGGTTACTTATTACTATAGGTGGAGCATTTATATATAAAAAGAAAAAGTAGAAATACTATTTAAAAATTTTCAATAGTAAGAAGATGGTTTTACAATTCTCAAAGTCTCAGGGAAGTTAAAAATTTACAGTGACAAACTTATATTAAAGAATAAGTTTGTCACTGTTTTTTTACTTAAATTCAACTTACATATTGACACAATAATACAAATGTATATACAATTGAAAATATAATAAATTTACATATATAGGAGTGGCAATATGAGAGATAAAATTGCAGGGGCAATATATGGTATGGCATTAGGAGATGCAATGGGAATGCCGTCAGAACTATGGGGAAGAGAAAAAGTAAGAAAATACTTTGGTAAAATTGAAGGCTTATTAGATGGGCCAAAGGAAAATTCAGTAGCTTGTAACTATAAAAAAGGCCAATTTACTGATGATACTGGACAAGCACTTGTAATAATAGATTCATTAAAAGATACAAAGTTTAAACCAAATTCAAAGGATATTGCAACTAAACTTTTAAAATGGGCACAAAAAGAAAAGGCATTTGAAAATAACATATTAGGACCAACATCAAAAGTTGCATTATCTAACTTTAGAGATGGAATAAATTCAAAAGCTGTTACAGATAAGGCTTTATCAAATGGGTCAGCTATGAGAATTGCACCTATAGGATGTCTTTTTAATGCACATGATAAAGAAAAGTTAGCTAACTTTGTCTATGAAGTTTCAGAGGTAACTCATACTAGTGATATTACAATTGCAGGAGCAGCAATGATAGCAGTTGCTGTTAGTTCTGCCATTGAAAATAATGATTTTGATATTGTTATAAAAGATATTTTTGAAATGGAACCAATTGCTAGAAGGTTAGGAGCTGAAACCTATAGTCCATCATTAACAGAAAGAATAAAAATAGGTATTTATTTAGCAAATGAATATAAGAATAATGAAGATTTATTTTTAGAAAAGTTATATGACATAGTTGGAGCTGGAGTAAATATAAGTGAATCTGTTCCATCTGCAATTTCTATAGCTTATTATGCACAAGATCCTAATAAGTGTGCTTTACTTTGTGCAAACTTAGCTGGTGATACTGATACAATTGGAGCAATGGCAACGGCAATTTGTGGGGCTTTTAAGGGAATTGATTATATAAAGGAAGAATATGTTGAATCTTTAAATAAAGCAAATGATGTTGATTTTAACAGTTATATTTCTATTTTAATGAATGGAAGGAGCTGTCTTTAGTGAAAACTTTAGTACTTGGAGCTGCGATAGTAGATATTATTATGAAAATTCCAAGGTTGCCTAAAAGCGGTGAGGACATTTTATGTACTGAGAGAAAATTAACTGTAGGTGGATGTGCATATAATGTTGCAAATATATTAAGAAGCTTTAATGTAAAACATGATTTATTTGTGCCAGTAGGTTGTGGAATTTATGCAGATATAATAAGAAGAAAATTGAATGAAGATGGATATGAAATATTAATTAATGACTTGGAAATAGATAATGGCTATTGCTTATGTTTGGTAGAAGAAAATGGTGAAAGAAGTTTTATTACTGTTAATGGAATTGAAGCAAATCATAAAAAAGAATGGTTTCATAATTTAAATATGAATCAATATGAAAATATATATTTAGCTGGTTATCAACTGTGTGGAGATAAGAGTGACATAGTAGTTGATTGGTTGTTAAATCAAAGTGATAAAAATATATTTTTTGCACCAGGACCAGTTATTAACAATATAAGTAAAAATACTTTAGAAAAAATATTTTCAATTAATCCAATATTACACCTTAATGAAAAGGAAGCTTTAGAGTTTACTAAAAAGGATAATATAAATCATAGTATTTTAAGATTATATGAATTAACTAAAAATGTTGTATTTATAACTCTTGGGGAAAGAGGAGTAATATTTTATAATGGAAAAAACATTACTCATATAGAGGGAGAAAAAGTAAAAGTTGTAGATACAATAGGTGCAGGGGATAGTCATATTGGGGCAATTATTTCAGCATATTCTTTATGGGCAGATAAGATGAATTTTAATTATTCTTGGAGTAATTATTTAAATGAAAATAATGACTTTATAAAAGGTTGTAAATTAGCAAATAAGATTGCAAGTGAAGTGGTACAAGTACAAGGTTCTAAAATAAGTAAGGAATGTTTTAATAAATCTAATATATAAAAGGAGATTAGAATTATGGAGAAGATTAAAAGTTATTTTTCAGATTGGACTATGCTTGAAAAGTTATGGTTAATAACAGTATGTACAATTATGACTGTTATTTGGTATATAAATGGGGATTCAGTATTTTTATTAGCACTTACTTTAACAGGGTGTCTTAACTTAGTTTTAGGGGCAAAGGGGAAAATAGCAGGATTATATTTTGCAATTATTAATTGTTTATTATATTCATATCAATGTATGGGTGTAAAGCTTTATGGAGAAGTAATGTACAATATGTTATTTAGTATTCCTGTTAGTGCTATAGCAATATATTTATGGAATAAAAATAAAGATGATGATGGAAAAATAAGATTTAAGGTTATGCCAATGAAAGTAATAATAGTAACTTTTGTTGGTACATTAATAGCTGTATTTTTATATGCAAAGGCGTTAAATTTATTAGGTGGAAACTTAGCATTTATGGATTCTTTAACAACTGTAGTTTCTGTTGTTGCCAGTATTCTTTATTTAATGAGATTTTCTGAACAATGGTTAATGTGGGTTGGAGTAAATGCTTTATCAATAGTAATGTGGGTTATGGTATATATATCTGGAGATAAAAGTGCACTTATTATAATAGTTATGAAGGTTACTAATTTATTGAATTCTTTATATGGATATTATAACTGGAAGCAAATTGCAAATAATGTTGAAGTAATGGAAGCGTAATTTAAAATTAAAGAAAGGCTATATCAAATAGATGGTGATTTGATATAGCCTATTTATTTTTATAAAGTAAATTTATAAAAAGATGATATAATTTAATATAGAAATAAAATAGTTTATGAAGTAAAAGAAGTTAGTTAATTTTAATAACAATTAAAACTGGGAGTATATTTAATAATAGTATATATGGCATTTTAAGTAACATTGAAAGGAAAATTAGAATTATGGAAGAAAGAGAACAAAAGGAAGAATTTAAAGTAAGGGATTTACCAGAAATTGAAGTTGGACAAATGTTATTATTTGATAGTAAAGATGGCCATATAGATGGACCTGTATTTTATATTAAAGAAAGTTCATATACAATTCAAAAAATTTTAAAAATGAGATCTAAGCTAACAATTAAATTTAAGGATATTATTTTTTATTTTGCATATTCTGAGCCTTTATTAATAATGATAAAGTTAGGTGATAATAATAAATGGATTTATGGGCAATGGTTTAATAAATATAATCCTATAGATAGGGAATTAATAAAAAAAATAGTATTTCAAGATGAGTTAAGGTTTTGTGTTATAGATAATAATAACAATATTAGATTAATTTATAGATATACTAATATATATAAGATAAGCTGGTGGAGTTATTTTAAAATTTTACCTGGAGATAGAAAATGGTCTAAATCAATGTTTGAAAGTGATATTAATGCTATTTTATCTAGTATTAAAACTAAAGATGAATTATTTAATATTGAGAATTAATTAAAAAATTTTTAATTAAATTTATAATTTAATATAAATAATTATATAATATAATCAAAATATATAATATATGACGAAAGATATCGAATGGTTTTTAGTTTCAAATAAAATTTATGATGATATAATGAACTATATTGTTAAAATATAAGAGCTTTAAATAAGAAAAGAATTTATATAAAAATTATAGTAAAAAAGAGGAGAAAAATATAATATTTATGGAAAATAAAATAAGAAAAGCAATAATACCTGCAGCAGGTCTTGGAACTAGATTTTTACCAGCTACAAAGGCACAACCAAAAGAAATGCTTCCAATAGTAGATAAACCAACACTACAATACATAATAGAAGAATGTGTGGCATCAGGTATAGAAGAAATACTTATAATAACAGGAAGAAATAAAAAAAGTATAGAAGATCATTTCGATAGAAGTGTTGAGCTTGAAATGGAACTTGAAAAATCAGGAAAAGAAGAAATGCTTAAAATGGTTAGAGAAATATCAGATATGGTAAACATCCATTTTATAAGACAAAAGGAACCAAGGGGATTAGGGCATGCTATACTTTGTGCAAAAACCTTTGTTGGTAATGAGCCATTTGCAGTATTACTTGGAGATGATGTTGTTTATAATGATAATAAACCATGCTTAAAACAACTTATTGATTGTTATGAGGAATATAAAACTTCAGTTTTAGGCGTTCAAACAGTTGCGCCACAAGATGTTAACAAGTATGGAATAGTTGGTGGATTACATATTGAAGATAGAGTTTATAAAGTAAAAAATCTTATAGAAAAACCAGCAGTAGAAGAAGCACCTTCTAATGTTGCTATTTTAGGAAGATATATAATTACACCAAAGATATTTGAAATATTAGAAAATACTAAACCAGGTAAGGGAAATGAAATTCAGCTTACAGATGCATTACTAGAGCTTATTAAACATGAAGCTATGTATGCATATGATTTTGAAGGAAGAAGATATGATGTTGGAGATAAGCTTGGATTCCTTCAAGCAACAGTTGAATATGCTCTTAGAAAAAAAGAGTTAAGAGATGGATTTATTGAATATTTAAAAACTATAATATAATTATATTCAAATTTTGAAGATAAGAAAATTTGGTAATTTAAATTAAATATCAATTTTAGAATAGTGATAATATGGAGCCATTAATTTATTTTAAATTAAAATAAATCAAGTTTAAAATATATCAAAAATTAAATATACGAATTAACTATATAGGTATATAATTTTATTATAAGGTAATAAATGTATAATAATGATATAGTTAAGGAGTGAAGGGTATGAAGAAGAAATTAAGTATAATATTATGTATATTGTGGATGGGATTTATATTTTATAATTCAAGTCAGCCAGGATATAAATCAAATGAAAGAAGTGTTAAAGTACTTAATGTAATAAAACAATTTAAAAATGATACCCTTAATATTATAAAAGAATTAATAAGTGATGATAAGAGATCAAGTTTAAATAAGCATATTATATATAATGAAGACAAGGCATTTAATAAGAGTGATAAAAGCTTAAATATTAATTTAGCAATTAATAAGAATAAATCTAATTATACAAAAGTAAGTATTGAAGAAGTTAATAAAATTGAAAAAATAAATAATATTAAATATAGCAAAATAAGCATTATAAAAATTAAAGCAAAGGATTTTTTTATTAAAGCAAGAGATAAGATAAAAATATTTGTATATAAATACTTTAAAAATTTTAATGTTTTTGTTAGAAAATCTGCACATGCATTTGAATTTTTAGTTCTTGCAATGCTAATATTATGGGCAATGACATGTCATGATGTTAAGGGAATTAAAGCTATATTTTTTACATTATTAATAGTTTTATTTTATGCAATAACAGATGAATTTCATCAATTATTTGTATATGGAAGAGGGGCTAGCCTTAAGGATGTGAAAATTGATTTCATTGGAGGAGTAATTGGAAGTATTTTTTATTCTTTAATTAGTTTGAGACCTAATTTAAAGTCTAAAAAAATTAGAGAAGTTTAATTGTTATTTATTTAATAATTAGAAAAAGGTCAAGTCTTTTAAGGAGGCTTGACCTTTTTGTATTAAGTAAAGTATATTATTATATTTTGAGGGAATTTTATTAAGAGTACCTATTTTATAAAAACTTTAAATAAAAATTATATGAAAATTCTTTTTCATTTAATTGATATCTTTGGTCTAATTCAGGTCCACAGCTATTTGAACCAATTCCACTTTGCTTATAATCAATTATTAAATAAGTTGCATCTTCTTCATTTAATTCAAAGTTATGATTTACAGTAGTTAATTGATTAACTGAATAATGTGAAGCATTAAATGCAAAGTCATTTTCAGAAAAAACTTGTATTTTTTCATGTTCATTATTTATAGAAATATTTCTACAGAAATGGTGGCTACCATTTTCTTGAGGCTTTATATAATCTTCATGCATTTCAGAAACTGTAGAATTAAAGTTACCTAAATAGCATGATAAGTTTTTATCTAAATAACTTTCGTATGGACCAAATCCAAAGTAATTTACATTTTCATATGATTTATTTAATTTTAACTGAACTCCAAAACGAGGTAAGAAAGGAGTTACCATATTCTTAGTAGCTGCAATGTTACAATTAATTAAACCAGATGAATAAATGCTCCATGTTACCGTAAGATCAAGAACCTTTTCTCTATATGGTGGAATTAAGCATAAATTACTTATTATTTTTAACTTATCTTCATATTCCTTAATTTCATTAGTATATACACGTGTTGAAATTTGATCAAAACCAGCTTCAATCCAAGTATTTTTAATATTTCTATCATTATCTGTTGGAGCTCTCCAAATAAGGAAGTCCATAGGAGCATTTAAAAATACTTTTTCATATAATTTAATATATTCAAATGTTGCAGTATTTTTATTGTAAGTTAAATTGAAATTTGAATTTGAAATATCAATTTTATTAGCACATTCTTTTATATTAAATTTTTCCTTATTAGTTTTAGTATTTAATAAATCATTTATATAAGAAAAGTTATTTCCTTCATTTATAATAAATTGATCATGTCCTAAGTTCATATCCTTTTTATAAAGTGATTCATCTTGTTTTACGTTATATTCAAATAAAATAGTGCAAATTCCATTTGGAATATTTGGAACATTTAAGTCAAACCATTTTTCTTCTTTTGGCTTTAAGCTATCTATTACTAAATGCTGAGATGAAATAAGCTCTCCGTTTGCATGAATTTTATAAGTAACATTTAAGAATTCATTAATGTTCTTAAAATCAAGCATGTTTTTAAGCTTAACTTTATTATTAGCTTCATCAAAGCTTAAGGCTCTAATTGGCCTGTTAATATTCTTATATTCTAATAATCCAGTATGAGGAGTTCTGTCAGGATAAACCAAACCGTCCATACAGAAGTTTCCATCATGGTTTCTTTCACCAAAATCTCCACCGTATCCATATGCTTTTTTACCATTTTTACAATTCTTCATAAATAGTGCATGATCACACCATTCCCAAACATATCCACCTATGAACTCATCATGTTTTTGAATAAGTTCATCATATTTTGTTAAGTCACCAGGACTATTACCCATTGCATGTGCATATTCACATAATACAAATGGTTTATCTATTCCTTTTTCAAAATAGGCTTTGATTTCTTCTACACTTGGATACATTCTGCTTATAACATCAAGATTACTAAAATCATTAGTTCTTTGCTTATTAGCATAATGTGCAGCTTCATAATGTATAGGACGTGATGAATCTAAATCTTTAGCGTATTTTGCTCCAGTTTCAAAATTTATTCCGTATCCAGATTCATTTCCAAGTGACCACATAAAAATACAAGATTTATTCTTAAATGGAACTATGGAGGAATCTATTCTATCTATGATTGATTCTTTATAAATAACATCATCTGCTATCATATTATAATTATCTAAATAGCCTAATCCATATAATTCAACAACTCCATGAGTTTCAATATCAGCTTCACTCATAACATAAAATCCGTATTCATCGCATAATTCATAAAAAATAGGCGCTTTAGGATAATGTGAAGTTCTTATAGAATTAATATTATTTTCTTTCATTAATTTTAAATCTACAATAAGGTCATCATAAGTAATAGCATACCCCTTAAAAGGATCTGAATCATGATGATTAACACCTTTTATTTTTATAGGAACATCATTAATTTTTAAAATAGAATTTTCTATTTTAATTTCTCTTAATCCAACCTTTTCTTTTATAACTTCAGTTTCTGTTTGTAGTAATAATGTATATAAATTAGGATTTTCAGCATCCCAAAGTTGAGCATTTGAGATATTAATTTGTAAGTTGTTTTCTATTATGTTTCCAGAAGAAATAACAGTATTATTGGGTTCTAATAAGGTATAACTAATATTTGGGTTACCAACAGTCTCAAGAATTTCAAGGTTTATAACACCTTCATTAGATAATACGTTTACAGAGGTTGTTAATTTAAAGTCATTAATTCTTGATTTTGACCTTGTTAGTATATATACATCTCTAAATATCCCTGACATTCTAAATTTATCTTGATCTTCAAAATAAGTTCCATCACACCATTTTAAGACTAATACTGTAATAGTATTTTTACCATTTACTAAATAATTTGAAATATCAAATTCAGAAATGCTATGAGATATTTGACTATAGCCAACAAACTTATCATTTATCCAAAAATAAAAGCATGAATCTATACCTTCAAAGTTTATATGATAATCTTGTTTTTCGGAATCAATATTAAAATCAAATTCTTTTTTATAAATTGCACAAGGATTATCAGTAGGTACAAAAGGTGGATTATATGGAATTGGATATTTAACATTTGTATATTGATTATAATCATATCCCTTCATTTGCCATACAGATGGTACATCAATTGAATCAGAAAGGTTGATTTCATTGATATGATTAAAGTCTTTAATTAACTGAAGGCTAGGAAAATAATTAAAATCCCATTTCCCATTAAGTGAAAAAAAGTTAAATTGATTAGTTCTATCCTTAATATTGATTGCTTCAGTAGCATCAATAAAAGGAATGTAGTAACTCCTTCTTTGCATCATATTTACATGATGTATAGAAAGATTTTCATGATATTCATTTAATAATAACATAATTACCTCCAATATATTTAATATGATTATGGAATTAGGAAACATAATGAAATATGTAGGAAATATAATTCCATAAAATTGATTTTAAAAGTTTATTTTTTACTATAATTTAATATTAATATGTAATTTAATCTTTTAAAATAGTTATAAAGCTCTAAAATATGTTATAATGTTTCCAATGTTTTTAAATTGAAGGTGTATATTAAAATTAGAATAAAGTCTAATTTAAATTAGGGGAATTTATAAATTAGGGAGGTATTTATATGCAAATATTATGGAAGAAGTATAGTAAGGAAAATTTTGAAGTTAATGTAGATGAATGTGGAATAGAGCAAGGAATTCCGGGATTTGGATATAAGTACGAAGTATTAAAAAGTGCTGTTGTACATTATATAACAAATGGAGAAGGAATATTTAAGGTTGATGATAAGGTATACAAGCTGAAGAAAGGTGATATATTTATATTATTAAAAGGAATGAAGGTTGAGTATATGGCATCTATAGATGAACCATGGGAATATCAATGGATTGGTTTTAATGGAGCGAATGCAAGTGAATATTTAAATAGAACATCTATAGTTGATTCTTATGCAGCTAGTTGTAAGGGAGATTCAAAAATTCCTAAGATAATATCAAATATGTGTGAAATATCAAAAGCTTATAATCCATCGGCATCTGATGATATATTATTGTTAAGAGAATTGTATTCATTATTTCATGCATTAATAGAAGAATTTCCAAAGGAATTTGAATATAAAAATAAGGAGTTACATACATATATTCAAGAAGCTATTGATTACATTAATATTAATTATATGAATAACATAACAGTTCGAGATATTGCTGAACATGTAAATTTAAGTAGGAGTTATTTATATAAAATGTTTATTAAAAATCTTAAGGTTTCTCCTCAAAATTATCTTATAAATCTTAGGATGTATAAAGCAACATTATTATTAAAAAATACAAAAATGCCTATAGGAGAAGTTGCAAATAAAGTGGGATATAGTGATTCATTATTATTTTCGAAAACATTTTCAAAGCATTTTTCAATCTCTCCTTTAAGTTATAGAAATAATAAGAAAAGTAATAATTAGTTTTAAAAAAATAATATAAAAAAGACAATATGTAAATTAATGATTTGTATAAATTTACCTATTGTCTTTGTTTTTAATAAATTTATTTATAGTTTAATTAGTCACTTAATCTTGTAACTCCATTTCTTAAATCTTCCACAATTGCATCATATTCAGCTTCAGTTAAATTATATCTTCTCAATAATAAGAAGCTTGTAAATATAATTATACATGGAATTAATGTTTGAATTACATGTATGCCATTTAAAGTAAAAGTAGATTGAGTAACATTTGCTTTATAACCTATATATGCTAATATATATCCACATAATGAACCACCAATTGCACTAGAAATTTTACTTTTAAATATATTTAAAGAAAATATCATTCCTTCAGATCTTTTACTTGTTTGCCATTCACCATATTCAACACAATCAGCAACCATTGATGTTAAGGTAATATATCCAGCACCATCAAAAATTCCAGATATAAAGTTTATACCAATCATTGCATATAATGAAGAATATGATAATAAAAATATTAAAAGTGATCCAGTTGCAGAAACTAATAATCCTAAAAGAGCAGTATTTCTTTTACCAAGTTTTTTCGATAAAAATGGAGATACTAGTCCACCTAAAATGCTAGCAACAAGACCAATTGAAGTTACAACAGGAATCATCATTTCTGCATTGAAATTATATTTTATATAATACATAGCAATTGTATTTTTTATTGAACCACTTAATTCTAGTACTAACATTGATAATAATACTATTCTTAATGGTTTATTTGTTTTTAATAAGTTTATAAATTGCTTAAAGCCTTGTTTTTCTTTCTTTGTAGTAGAAGAAGTCTTTAACTCTCTAATACCAAATGCAGTAATCCAAGTAAATAATGTAGCAAAACAAACATAAATTATTGCAACCTTTGTCCAGCTTCCAAAAAGTGAGACTAATGGAATAGTAAGTGTAGAAATAATAAATCCACCAACGTAAGCAATTGTTCTTGCAGAAGTAACTATTTTAGTTTTTCCAGTTGATGATTTAGTGATATTGGCAGATAGTGACCAATATGGAATATCCATTGCAGTAAAAGATATTCCCCAAAATATATATGCAGTATAAATCCAAATGATTTTATTGTTAGCACTTAAATTTGGAGATGAAAAGCACATTATTGTAGCAAGTCCAACAAAAATAGGAACAATAAATAAATAAGGTCGACTTTTACCTATTTTAGTATGAGTATTATCAACAATAACACCCATTATTGGGTCAGTTATACCATCTATGATTCTTGCAACTAAAAATAAAGTACCTATTGCAACAGCTCCAACACCAAAACTATCAGTTAAAAAGATTAAAAGGTAGGAATTGATTAATGAATAAATCATATTATTTCCTAGGCTTCCAGAACTATAAGTAAGTAAAGTTTTTATAGAAATATCAGTATTTTTTTCGATTTTTTTATTTGCTAAAGTATCCAAACTCTCACCCCTATTTAATAATGAAATATATTATCAATACCTGTTTAATTAAACTAATTATTATAGAAATCGATTTCTTTTGTTGTTATATATATTATTACAAAGTTTTTAAGAGATTAATATAGTATTAAGTTTCTAAAATATTGATTTATAGTTCCTAATTAATATAATAAATTATTTAATTAAAAATTTTATTATATATTACAAAAAACAGAAAATAATAAGTTATTATGAAATAAAAGGGAAAATGTGATATAATTGTAATATAAGAGGCGTTGGATAAAAAGTACTAAGGGTGAGGGAAGAATGAGATATACTAAGGAAATTAATGGATTAAAAATTAAACAAACTAATAGAAAAAAGGAACTTATTATAATTTTAGCTACACTAGCAATTATGTATATTATAGTAAGCTTATTTAAGGTATATGAAAGTATTGAATTTCAATATTCAGTAGTAAGATTTATTAGAATAATAAATGGATTAATAGCTACAATTTCAATAGCAGTTGGTTTAAATTTATATAAAAAAACAAAGGAGTTATCAATATATATATTATTATTAGTATATATATCCTTTGCAATAACTGTAATTTTTGGACAAATTGATTATGCAACATTTTTAAATTATTCATTTAATGTTACTAATTATTTAACTATTACAGTATCATTGCTTAGGGTAGTAATACTTTCTAGTATTATTATTCCAAATTCAACTATATATAAGATTATAGAAAAGAATAGAGGAAAATCTCTTATATTTGTTATTACATATTCTATATTTGCTTGGATAATAGAAAAGCAATTATTTGTTGGGGGAATTTTTGAAAACAAAAAAACACTAATTATATATACTATATTTTTAAATATATCATATTTGGTAATAGCTATAAAATTATTATTAAAATCAATAAATAAAAATAGAGTGATATTAAATGCATTTAGTATAAGTTTATTAATTGTTGCTATTAAATTATTATATATTACAATGGTATTTAAATATAATAGTTTTAATATGAAATTAATATCGGCATTATTAACATATTTAACTTTTTTTGTAGTTGTTGTAGGAAGTGTAATAGAACTATATTTAATTAATGGAAAGGTAGAACACTTAAATAATGAATTAATTAAATTTTATAACTTAGCTCATTTTAATAGTTATAATTATATGTTTATTTGTGATAGAAATTTAAATATATCATATATGAATAATAAAATTAAAGAACATTATGGACAGGATATTGATGAAAAGTGGTATAAGGAAAAGATATTAAAAAATGATGGTTTTAAAGAAAAAATAAATGAGATTCAGGAAGAGTTAACTAAAAATGGAGCATGGAGAGGATTAGTGAATGTTAGCAATAATAAATGCATATTTGATTGTTATATTCAAATGATATATTCAAGTGAAAATAAATCATTTAATGAAAATGAAATATTAGTTAGTTTTATAAGTATTACTGATAGAATTAAATTAGAGCAAGAATTAGAAGTGCGTAAGCTTAATGATACAAAAAAATCAGAATTTATTTCAACTTTATCACATGAGTTAAAAACTCCACTTAATGTTCTTTATTCTACATTACAATTATTAGAAGGAACAAAATCAAATGGGGCAGATGAGTTTTTAAAGGTGTATGATAAGTATAGTTCTTCATTAAAATTAAATAGCAAAAGAATGATTAGGCTAATAAATAATATTGTAGATACAACTAAGATTGATACTGGTGTAATTAGCCCTAATTTTGGAAATTATGAAATAGTTTCATTTATAGAAAATATAGTTATTTCAACAGTTTCATTTTTGAAATTTAAAAATATAACTATTGAATTTGATACAAATGTGGAAGAGCATTATATAAAGTGTGATCCAAATATGATTGAAAAGGTAGTTTTAAATTTATTATCTAATTCTATTAAATATACTGAACATAGTGGAAGAATTAAAGTTAATATTAATGTAAGTGAAAAAAATGTAGTATTAACATTTGAAGATAATGGAATAGGTATTCCAATAGATATGAAAGATAAAGTATTTGAAAGATTTTTAAGGCTTGATAATTCTTTTAAAAGGTTAAATGAAGGTAGTGGTATTGGTTTAAGTATAGTTAAATCAATGGTAGAAGCACATGATGGATTTATATTTGTAAGTAGTGAATTAGAGAGAGGTAGTATATTTGATATTGTATTACCAAATGTACTAGTTGATAATATGCCAATGAAAATTTATGAATTTGATGAAGCTAATACAGAATTAGAATTATCAGATATTTATAATTAAAAAAATCCACATTTAAGGAAAGATTAATTATTAAAATTTTCTTTAAATGTGGATTAATGTTATATAATATTAATATTTTTTTATAAATTAATTGAATATGAGTGATTATTTATCTTCAAAAGGAGATTCATCAAATTTAATAAAATATCCTTGAGGATGAGAACATACTGGACATTTTGCTGGTGCTACTAGACCTTCATAAATAAATCCACAATTTGTACACATCCAAGCTGAAGTAATTGTATCTTTAAACAATGAGCCACTTGAAAGCTTTTCAGCATATTTTTTAAAGCGTTCAGAATGAACATTTTCAATAGAAGCTATATTAGTAAATAGATTTTCTATATCAGAAAAACCTTCTTCTTTTGCAACTTTGGCAAATTCAATATAAATATTTTTACCTTCATTTGATTCATTTTTTTCAGCTTGTTTTAGTAAAGTTAGCGTTGATTTTTCTACTTCTACTGGATAAGAAGCTGTGAATTCAATTTCACTTCCAGAAAATTCTTTTAATTTTTCCATGAATTGTTGAGCATGAGCTTTTTCTTGGTTAGCTGTATAAATAAATAAGTCATGTAAAATAGGGTATCCCTCTGTTTTAGCTACTTCAGCAGCAAATGTATATCTATTTCTTGCTTGACTTTCGCCTGCAAATGCTTTTAATAGATTTTCTTTTGTCTTACTTGTTTTAAAATCAATCATTGAAATTTTACCTACCTTTATTAAATTTTAAAATATAAAATCATAGTTAACATATTTTTATTCTTGTCATTGTAAACTTTTTTTATACTTAGCATAAATAAAGATAAATAAAAAAAATATGAATTAAAAGAATATATTGCAATTAATATGGGGAAAATTTGTAATGATATTGTTTGGTTTGTAAGAGGTGAGTATGTGATTAAATATATTTTTATTATTGGATTTATATGTTTAATATTTATAGTTATTTTTTCATTATTGAAAGTAGCAAGTGATTTTGATGATGAAATTGAAAATAGTTATAATAATTTTTATGAATATGGTTATTTAGATGAGAAGTATGATTATTATGATAATAAATATAAGAAAATAATAGATAATCATGATGAAATACAATAAAAAAGTTAAATTAAAGAAAGTGAACCTAGTGAAAATTTTACTCTACGCTAGGTTCATTTATTTTATAATTGATTTATGGCATTTAAATTATATGATATAATTATAATAATATGAATAAAAGACAAGATAATTTAGAATTTATAATTTTGGTTTATCAATAAGGTAAATAAAATGGAGATAATTATGGTTAAGTAAAGTGATGTAAATTATAAATTGATATTAATTTATAATAGAAGGAGAATTAATTAGGGATGAATTGTTTAAAGCATGAAAATAGAGAAGCAATAGCAATGTGTGTTAAATGCCATAAGCTTATTTGTGAAGAATGTGCAGTAAAAATAAATAATAAATATTATTGTAAAGAATGTATTTCAGAAATGTATTCAAACAAAGAAAATGAAATATATAATAAAAATGAAGTTATTGATGATTTTCAACATTTAAATGATAATGATGAGAGTAATTTATTTTTAAATACAAATGTTGATTTTCAAAGCAATATAAATAAAAATGTATCAAATAAATCTTTTATAAGATATAAGGGTATAGGAAGTATTTTAGGGGTAATAGCTATAGTAATTTTAATACCAAGGGTAATTAGTGCTTTTAATGAATTTGGAAACTGTTTTGAAAATATGTATATTTCATTTAGATACGATAGTGGAGTTAGGGCTTTTCTATTTTTAATAAATTCAATATTAATATTAGCACAACCATTAATACTTATAGCATTATCAGCATTATTATTTAGTGATTTTATAAAATTTAAGAAAACCATAAGAATAATTATACCTATAATTATAGTTTCAGTATTTACATTACTAATATTTATTATAGGTAGTATAGCAATAAGGTTTATAGATTTTATACCTTTTATAGATTTAATATATTATATAATACCAGTAATTTTAATTATTATAGGAAATTGCATAAATGAAAAATAACTTAACATTTTAAAAATATTAGGAGGAAAAAATAAGTGGAAAAGATAAAGGTTTTAAGTGTATTCGGAACAAGACCGGAAGCAATAAAAATGTGTCCATTAGTAAAGGTGTTAGAAAAAGATGATAGAATAGAATCTATAGTATGTGTAACAGGACAACATAGAGAAATGCTTGATGCAGTATTAGATGTTTTTAATGTAAAACCTAAATATGATTTAAATGTAATGTCTCATGGACAAACTATTGTAGATGTTTCAAATAAGGTGTTAACTGGTGTAGATAAAGTAATTAATGAGTGCAATCCAGATATAGTATTAGTTCATGGAGATACTTCAACTACATTAAATGGAGCATTAGCAGCATTTTATAATCAAAAACCTATAGGACATGTGGAAGCAGGTCTTAGAACAGGAGATATATATTCGCCTTTCCCAGAAGAAGCAAATAGAAAGCTAACTGGGGCAATAGCCACTTTACATTTTGCTGCAACAAAAAGCAATAAAAAAAATTTAGAAATGGAAAATATACATAAAAATATTTATATAACAGGAAATACGGTAATAGATTCTCTTTTAAGTGTAATAAATAATGAACATAAATTTGAAGATAATAGTTTAAACAATATAGATTTTGAAAATAAAAAGGTTATTTTATTAACTGCTCATAGAAGAGAAAATTGGGGAGAACCAATGAAAGAAATATTTAAAGCAGTTAATGAATTAGTTATTAAAAATGATGATGTTGATGTAATTTTTCCTATGCATAAGAATCCATTGATAAGAGAAATTGCAGCTGAGGAATTTAAGGAAATTGAAAATAGGGTACATTTAATTGAACCATTAGAATACGTTGATTTTGCTAATTTAATGGCTAAATGTTATTTAATAATGACTGATTCAGGAGGAATTCAAGAAGAAGCACCTGCACTTGGAAAACCAGTTATGGTATTAAGAACAGAAACTGAAAGACCAGAAGCAATTGAAGCTGGAACAGTTAAGTTAGCTGGGGTTAAAAAGGAAGATATTTTTAATATAGCAAATGAACTTGTAAATGATAAAGGCACTTATGAAAATATGGCTCATGCAGCCAATCCTTATGGAGATGGAAAGGCATGTGAAAGGATTTTAAATCATATAGTTGAATATTTTAATTAATTAAATTTTAATCATTTCTTATGTAGTATAGTTATAGTTTTAGTAAATTTATTACATGGGGAATGATTTTTTTATTTATATTTTTAGAATTTTTAAAGTCGAAAAAAGTCGTAAATTGAATTAAGGATTGAATATTAATTTATATAAATTGAATTAAATTAAATAAAAGTGTTTAAAAATACAAAAAAGTAGAGTAAAATTTAAAATGGTTATAAATTTGTATAATTATAAAATAAAAGGAGAGGGTGTAAATGAAGAAAATAGTATCAAATACTATTTTAACTGCATTGGCAGCAACTAATTTAACTACTATAGCGGCACAATCAGTAAGTGCTACAACTAAGGCAGATGATTCAATTAATGCTAATATAAATGAAGAGTTTAACAATTCTATTGATGTTACTGTAGAAGATACAGAAAGTATAGAAAGTTCAAATACTGAAAATTCATCAAATAATGATGAGACAGGGGAAGGTAGTATTAACTCAGAAATAAATGATGAAGATAATGAATTAAATAAGGATGAAGAAATTCAAACAGATATAGATAATAGTGAGTCATTTGAAAATAATAGTGATGATTTAACTTTAGAAAATAATCCAAATGAAGAAGTTTCAAATGAAACAACATCAGAAAATACTTCTAATATTATAGAAGATGTAAAAAGATATGGAAAATTAGAATTTGATATGAATTTTGCTATGCCAGTAAAGGACTTAAATTCAATAGGTTTATCAATATTTAAAGATGAAAGTAAGATTATTCAAAATTTAGACTTATCTTTAGAAAATGGAGATTTAGAAAATGGAATAACATATAAGGTTGAAAAATTAAATTCAAAAAGATTGCCATTAGAAGATGGACAAAAAGATATTTATTTTTTACATATAACAATTGAAAAATTAGAGCTTGGAACATATGCTGCTGAAATTAAATCAGAAGGATATATAGATACAAAGGTAGAAAATATAGAAATTAAAGATTTTTCAAAGAGAGTTATTTTAGGAAGTAGTAATAATGAATCTTTAAATTACAATGGAGTATTTTTAGCTGGTGATGTAAATGGCGATGGAAAAATAGATATGGGAGACTATGATTTAGTATTTGAGAATATTGGAACATCAAAAGTTACAAAAGATACATTGAAATTTGATATTAATAAGGACGGTAAAATTGATATTGCTGATTTAACTTATATAAATTCTAATATGGGAGCTACTCAAGGTAAGGCAGTTATTGAAAATACTGATGCAATAATTGATGTAAATAGTATTAGTGTTGATGAAAGTAAATTCAAGCTGGAAAGTGGTACTAGTATTAAGGATATATTTATAGATAATGAAAAATCAGTATCTTTAGGAAAAAATGACGGACAAGCACCTAGTGAGGAATCTCCATTAGTACTTGGGATTGATTTATCTAAATCTATGAGAGGAAGCAAAGAAGGAATAGCTTTAGCATCAGAAAATTCAATTGAAATGGAACAAATAGTAATTAAGGCTCCTAAGACTTCAAGTAACTCAGATGCATCAATGCCAGAAAAGGGTAGTATAACATATGTTGATGAAAATGGTGTTACAAAAACTGTAGAATTTAATGAAAATTCTAATGAAGCTCGTTCAAAGGGTTCAAATGGAGATATAGTTATTGATTTAGGAACTCAAGTTGCTGTTAAGCAAATTTCTATAAATGTAACAGCTAATAGAGGAAATAAAAATATATCTGAAATAGCTAAAATAGAGTTTTTAAATAATGTATATAAGGAAGTTCCAAAGCCAGATATGAATATTCCTACAATAAAGACTTTAGAAACATCAACTAATCTTCATGATGAAAGAATAACTATATCATGGGAAGCACAACCAAATGTAACTTCATATGAAGTAATGTATCAAAAACTTAACGAAAATGGACAAGTTATTAGTACTAAGAAATTACAAACCAATAAAACTAATTTAAATATATTAGATAAAGACATAAAGCCATATGATTTATATAGAGTAAGTATTCAATCTTTAAATGGGGAATGGAGCAGTGGATATTTAACTGAAGAAGATGTGCCTTCAGCCTTTGATAGAAAAGCTGATAATGTAGATGCTAACTTTAATCCAATTGATAGTTATTATAATGGTGATAAAGGAAGTGTATCAGAAATTCAAGTTATTCCTTTAAATAAGCCAGAACCACCTAGAAATTTAACTACAGATCAAGGTTATAAGTCATTTACAGTAAAATGGGAACAACATTCTCAAGCTAGGGATTTTGATATTTATTACAGAAAAATTGGTGATAGTAATAAAAATTGGATAAAGGCAAATGATAATCACAAGGAAGTTGTTGAGGGTAGTGAAGATATTACTAATCCAGATAAAAATAAATTAGTAAGAAGTCATAGCTATACAGTTAATGGTCTTGAGGATAATGTTTCTTATGAAGTAAGGGTTACAGCAACTAACCATTTAGGTACAAGTGAAATGTCTAAGGCATATATAGCAAGTACAACATCTGTTAATCCACCAAAGATGCAAGAGTATAAATTAATTAATAGACCAACAACTGAAAATGAAATTGGAACAACTCATATTGTTGATGTTCGTAATAAAAAGGATTCTAATGGATGGGCATCTCAAGATGATGGCTTACATTATGATTCTAAATATGCATTAGTTGATGGTGATTTTACTACTGAATGGAAGGTTAATGACTGGGATACAGGAGCTAGTTATGGTGCTGATAGAGGTTCTGAAATTACATTTGATGACACTTATACAATTGGGAAAATAGGGATAGGAAGAACATTACAAAAGGGCCACTATATGGGCTTATATAAGGTTAAGGTTACTTATTGGGATGAGAATGATAATAAAAATGTAGTTTATACGGAATCAATAAGTGAAAAGAGCTCTAATGGTCATAGCTATTACATGGTAAATTTAAATGAACCTATAAGAGCAAAAAAAATAAAGGTTGATACATCAGGATATGGTGGAAGTACACAAATAATATCAGAGCTTAAATTTTATGAATATGATAGTTTAGCTGATGATATAAAGAATTTATATAAAGATGATTTAAGATTAGTTCTTAAAGAGTCTGTTACTCAAAATGTATTAGATGAATTATCAAAGCGATTAAATACACCAGATGATTTAAGTGGAGAATATCATCCAGATAAAGCTATTTTAGAAAAGGAATTAGATGTTGCACAAAAGTTATTTAATGATAAGGAAGTTTCTGAAAAGGTAACAACTCTTGATGCTAGTATTAGAACTGATAATGAAGGTCCATCTTTAGGAATGGAAAATAGTTATCAGTCATTAGGAAGTGTTGCAAGACCTTCAGTTGATGATAATGGAACATCTAAACAAATAGTAGTATATATGGGATCAAGTGACCCAAATACAAAGGTTGATATAGTATTTTTACAAAATTATGGATTACCAACTTCATATATGAGTAAAGTTTATACAATATCTCCGGGAAGAACTGAAATAACAATTCCTTCAATTATTTCTGCTGATGTAGAAAAGGGTGGTCAAGTTATGGCTAGGGTTACTCAAGGTTCTACAAGTGCAAATGTACAAATTCGTTTAAGTGGAGTTACTGATATTCCTCATTTAAATGTTAATAATATAATAAATGATTCTACTAAGGAAGAAGAAGTTAAAGATAAAATAAGAGCTTATATAAATGAGTTAAAAACATATATATCTGACATAAAGAGTTTATATCCAACAGAAGTTAGTGATAAAGATAAGATTAATAATATTTATCTTTATGATAAAGAAACATCACCTTTAAACACAACAGATATAGAAGGGGATAGATTTACATTAACTTTACCAGCATCTGAAATACTTAGAGGAATCGAAGAAGGATTAGAAAATAATATAGAAGCTCAAGTTGAAAGGGTACATAATGCACTTTTAGCATGGGAACAGGAAGTACAAGTTGGATTTGCTAAAAAAGGTGTATTTGAAGAGGTTAAGGATTTCAATGGAAATGGAGAAATTGACTCTGAAGATAGAGAATACTTTAAAAAGCATAGAGCTCCGCTTACAAGATTAAATATTAAATATCAAAGAATGATGATGGGAGCAGCAGCTTATGCATCAAGTCATCATATAGGGGTAGGATTTAATTCAGCTTCATATATTCAAGGGGTTCCTTATAAGATTGATTCAATGGGAAATGTAGTAAATAAGGATGAAGCTCATCTTTATGGAGGATTAATAGGTCATGAAATGGGACATTGTATGGATATTGCAGATAGACTTTATCCAGAAACAAGTAATAATTTAATGACTGCAATTACAGGAACAATGCTTGATGAAGATAGTCCATATGCATCATCAATGAATGAACTTTATAAAAAAGTAACTTCAAATACAATTGGTTTATCTACTAATAGAAGTGTTGTAGTTAATATGTTATGGCAACCATATCTTGCATATGAAAATGAAAGTACATATAAAATGTTATTAACTGATGGAGATGCTGATTTAAGTAATGATTCATTCTTTGCAAAATTAAATAGAGCATACAGAGAAATGACAGCAGAGGAAAAAGCTAATGGCGATAGAGATCAATGGTTAATTAGAATGAACTCAAAGGTTGCAGGAAAAGATTTAACTGATTTTTATGAAGCACATGGAATAGTGGCAAATGAAACAACATTACAATATGTATCTCAATTACCTAAAGAAACTAAGAAGATTCAATATATTAATGATGAAGCTAGAAGAAGAAGAATGGCAGGAACTGCAGATATGGAAGAGGGAACTATTCTTTCTGCTAAGTTTGGAAATGACTCTAGAGGAAATGAAATAGTAAATGGTTCTTATGTAAATGATAAAAATGTTTCAATTAATTTATCTGTAGATAAAAGCAATGATAATATTTTAGGATATGAAATATATAGAAATGGTAAGCCAGCTGGATTTATTGAAAGAAATAAAAATGGACAAGAGACTGTTTATACTGATGTAGTTGACAATATAAATAATAGAGTAGTTACTTATTCTGCAGTTGCATATGATTATAATTTAAATCCAACTAATACAGTTGAATTAGGAACAATTAAAGTTAGACATGAAGGTGGAATTGCTAAATCTAGTACAATTTTAACTACTAATACAATAAGTTTAAATGAAAACCACAATGATATTCATTCACATGAAGAAAATAAGGATTTAAAATTAGCTTTAGATGATAACAATAATACTGCTTATGAAGGTAGAATGTTAACTAAAGATGAATTTAATAGCTCAATTCATTTAACAGAAATGAATCCTAATAATAATCCATATGTAATAGTAGATACTACTGAAATGAAGACATTAGTAGGTATAAAGTATACTGCACCTATTGAAACTTCAGGATTTATATTTAAGAGACAAGCTGTGGCAAGCTCAGCACTTAAGAAATATAAAATTGAGGTTAGTAAAGATGGAGCAAATTGGACAACTGTTAAGGAAGATACATTAAATTTAACTGCAGATAATCCAACAGCTACTATTTTCTTTGACCAAGAAGGAGTTACTGGAGGAAATCAATTAAGCTCATATAATGCAAGATATGTTAAGATTACAGCTTTAGAAACTAAGAATATTTCAATAGCTGAACTTGAAGTAATAACGCCTCCTGGAGATAATATTGAAATTGGTGTTGCAGAAGATAATATTAATTATGAAAATGGTATTGGAATATTAAAAGAAAAGTTTGTTTATGTAGCTGATAACCCTGAAACTGAGGAAAATGAAGAAAAATCAATTCCAGCAGGTTCAATAGTTATAACTGGTGAATATAGAGGAAATCCAGCTTTTAATGTACCTTTAGTATTAAATCAAAATGAAGAGCATATTGCTGATAAATATAATGGAATACTTATGGCAGAAATTCCTGATAACGGAGATTTACAAGAAATTTCTGAAGGAAATTGGGTTTATTGGGTTGAACCAGAATATGTTAATGACTTTATGAAAGATAATACAGAGATATTTGCTGAGTTATATAGAACAGATAGTGCAGATGCATTAACTGGAGGACAAAGACTTGTAAGTGATACTTTTAAAATTAAAGTTCCAGATGAACTGCCAGAAATAAAATTATCATCAGGTAATGAAAAAAGAACTAATAACATTAAGACCTTTAATATTAAGGAAGATGTAATTAATAAAGTAATAGAAGCAAGATAATATGAGGATAGTTAAGAGTGACGAGTGACAAGTGACAAGATGAGGAAAAAATTCAGCTTATGATGAATTTTGAGATAGTTAAGAGTGGAAAATGGCAAGTGACAAGATGAGAGAAAAATTGAGCTGATTCTTAATTTAAGAAAATATATTTTAAGAAACTCTTCAAAGAGTTTAATAATTAACTTGTCACTTGTCACTTATAACTTGTCACTAAATTAAACGGGGTGATAAGATGATTCAGAAAAGATTTGAAAATAGAGCTACTAGAAGAAATAATAAGAAAAAGAAAAATAAGAGATTTGTTAATTTAATGGCTATATCTACAGTTACTGCAGTTATATTTGCATATTCAATTAATGGTGTTGCAGATAATAAAAAAGTAAGTAATAAAGTAGCTGTAGAGTTAGGTGTTGAAAAAATAGAAAAGGATAAAGTTAAAATTAAATTAGATAATTTTACTCCTGTAATTAAATCATTACAATTGAGTTTGAAGATTGATGGTAATGCTAAATTTAAAGAAAATAGCATTGAATGGCTTGTGAAATCAAAATCAAATGATATAAAAACTCATACTAAAATAAGTGATGATAAAAAGTCTATGGAAATATTTATAATATCTAATGAACCATTAGATAAGAATGGTGGAGAGTTAGAAATATGCGAAATAAATGTTACTAAGGATGGAAATGGAAGTTCTGCATATACTATTAATGCTAATGTAAATAATGACGGAAACTCATATAGCTATATAATTAATGATACTAATAAGCAAGTTAGTGGAAATGATATAGCAAACCTAAATATGGAAAAGTTAACTATAAATTCCTCTCCAGTAATAAGTCTGAAAAATTTAGCAACAGTAGTTGATGGAAATATTTTTGTATCAAAGGGAGAGGAGTTTGATGCAAAAAGTTATATTGTAGTTAATGATGAAGAGGATGGAGAAATTCCAGTTGATAAAGTAGTTGTTACTGGAAAGGTTGATACGAAAAAGGTTGGTACATATAATATTAACTATTCAGTTAGTGATAGTGAGGGAGAAGTTACTAATTTAAAACAAACTGTAATAGTTGAAGAAGTGGCAAATCAAGAAATTAGTAAGCCTATAATAACTATTATGAATAATGGGCAAGAAGTTGATAAAATAGTTGTTACTAAAGGTGATGAACTTGATTTAAGTAAATATATAAGTGCAGTTGACTATTTAGGAGGAACTATTAATCCTGAAATAATTGGTAGTTATGATGTGAATAAAGCAGGAACATATGAGTTAACAGTGAGAGCTACTGATAGATTTAATAATGTTTCAGAAAAATCATTAACATTAGTTGTTGAAAAGAAAGTAATAAATGCACCAAGTATGAATGCTGCACCTGTAATAATAGCAAACGATGTTGAATTAGTAGTTGGTGATAAATTTAATGAACTAGACAATGTAAAGGTAATTGATGAAGAGGATGGAGAAATTCCAGTTGATAAAGTAGTTGTTGAAAGTGATGTTGATACAACTAAGGTTGGAAATTACAAGGTAATTTATAGTGTAACAGATAGTAATGGTGCAACTACAACTAAGACTATAAATGTAAAAGTAAGTATGAAAATGGTAGAATTAGAGCCATCTAATCCTATAAAGCCAGAAAAACCAGATGAGCCAACTACTCCTGGTAATCCAGAACTTCCAGATAACCCAAGTATTCCGGAAAATCCAGATGATTCAGGTAATGATAATTCAGGGAATATAAATAAACCAGGAAATGGCAGCGGATCAGATGATAAAGTTGAAGCACCAGATGTACCAGTAACACCTGAAACTCCTAAAGATGATAATAGTAATACTAGTACAGATAACAAGGTAAATTCTGAAAATAAAAATGAAATACCTAAAACAGGACAAGGAATATTTTATGGAATAACTATAACATTTGCAGTTTTAATAATTGGATTTGGTGTATACTTCCTAAAAAAGAAAAATAAATAATTAACAATTTTAACCCCAGAAGTATGTTAACAGTAGTTAATATACGCTTCTGGGGTTTATTTTATAAATAAATAGTATTATTTTTGTGCATATTCTTTTGTTATATAAAAATGTTGTTAACAACATTTTTATATAACAAAAGAAT